>Ga0209426_1000778_pt1 | contig 26644 bp, 13 predicted proteins | sample Deesub1362B_J571_FD_187697 | JGI IMG/M metagenome (GOLD analysis project Ga0209426, IMG submission 187697) | Deep oceanic, basalt-hosted subsurface ecosystem from Juan de Fuca Ridge flank, Pacific Ocean, CORK Borehole 1362B_J2.571 (SPAdes)... ...
AAGAGCTGAAAGTGAATGGATTGCAGGTATTTGAGATCGTAAGGTGGCTCCGCATACTCAATTCGTGTGCTGGCATACTCAGTCAACTCCAGTTCTGCCTGTTGCAGAATTTCAGCATCCTGAATGTTCAGTTTGTTTTTGAGGACGTCCGAGTAGGGGTAACAGTAAATGCTGTCACCCATTTCACCATATTTATCCATAAGGAAGCCTGATCACGATTCCGAAGTTTGTGAGAACTTTTTATATTTTTCTAAAATCTGTGCTTTATCTAATGTTGGGGCGGTTGAAGATGGCTGGATCCCTTCCAACTTTAAACTGGCCTGATAATTCTGTAGGCGCGTAGCTTGGATATATTTTTTTTTCTGTTCGAGAGTGTTTAGCATTTCGGAATTTCCTTGAACAAAGGTAATGTAAGCCTAGTTTAGCAGATGGGCTTATAAATAGGCACGGCTTTCAAAAGCAGGGTTGTAGCGTTATGGTGGATGAACCTTCTATGAGAAAAATCTGAAACCAGACGACAAAATTTGTCGCTTAACTGTCATGCAATAAATGAATAATCAACAATCTGCTTTTAAATAATATAATATTATCCAACAGTTAAAAAATTATCAGTATTATCTCTAGCAACCGAAGTGTCGCCAGATACTGATCACAGATAAGAATTCAGGAATTGATTCACCACTATGACCAACAATAACTTTTCACAAATCGCTTCTTTCATCTGGTCGGTTGCCGACCTGCTGCGTGGTGACTTCAAACAATCGCAATATGGTCGCATCATTCTGCCATTTACCTTGTTACGTCGTCTGGAATGTGTACTGGAAGAAAGCAAGGCGGCGGTACTGGCAGAACATGAAAAAGTCTCCAAGCTGAATCTGCCAGAAGAAGCTCAAGAAAAGTTATTGCTGCGTGCCACCAACGGTCTAGCCTTCTTTAACACCTCCCCAATGGATCTCAGCAAAATGGGGCAGAGTGATATCAAGGCCAACTTAAGCACCTATGTGCAAAGTTTCTCTAAAGATGCCCGTGAGATTTTTGAATACTTTAACTTCATCGAATTTGCGGGCTTACTCGATGATGCCAACCTTTTGTATAAAGTCGTGCAAAAGTTTGCTACCACGGATCTGAGTCCAAAGAACGTATCCAACCATGACATGGGCTTGGTGTTTGAAGAACTGATCCGTCGTTTTGCCGAAGGTTCTAATGAAACCGCAGGGGAACACTTTACCCCGCGTGACATCGTGCGTCTGACCACGGCACTGGTGTTTATGGAAGATGATGATGTACTGACCAAAGATGGCATTATCCGTACCATTTACGATCCTACAGCGGGGACGGGTGGCTTCCTCTCTTCCGGTATGGAATATCTGCATGAGCTGAACCCGAATGCCGTGATGCGTGCCTTTGGTCAGGAACTCAATCCAGAATCCTACGCTATCTGTAAAGCCGACATGCTGATCAAAGGCCAAGACGTGAGCCGGATTAAACTCGGCAACACGCTGTCGAATGACCAGCTTGCTGTGGATCAGTTTGACTACATGCTGTCTAACCCACCTTTTGGAGTGGACTGGAAAAAAATCGAACAGGACATCAAGGATGAGCATGAACAAAAAGGCTTTGATGGCCGTTTCGGTGCAGGCTTGCCACGGGTATCGGATGGTTCATTATTATTCCTGATGCACCTGATCAGCAAGATGCGTGATACCAGTAGTAGCGAGAGCGGCAGCCGCATCGGGATTATCCTGAATGGTTCACCTTTATTTACTGGTAGTGCAGGCAGTGGCGAAAGCGAGATCCGTCGCTATATTTTAGAAGCCGATTTGCTGGAAGCGATTATTGCCTTACCCAACGATATGTTCTACAACACCGGGATTGCCACCTATATCTGGGTACTCAGCAATAAAAAAGCCGCTGAACGTAAAGGCAAGGTACAGCTGATTAATGCCTCAAACCTCAGTACCAAAATGCGTAAGTCGCTGGGTTCAAAACGTAACTATCTGACTGAAGCTGAAATTGCCACCATTACCCAAAATTACGGTGACTTTGTGGCGGTAGACACCTTGGCGCAGGATGGCGAAACCGAACAGCAAAAACCATTCGCCAGCAAAATCTTTGACAGTCATGAATTTGGCTATCGTCGCGTGACCATTGAACGTCCATTACGTTTATCGGCACAGATCACGGATAGCGCGATTGCTGCATTACGCTTTGCCCCGAAACCGTTTAATGCGGTGATGCAAAGCATCTATACGCAATTAGGCACAGCATTTGGTAAAGAATGGACAGCTGAAACTTATGGTCAGTTGCAGGACGTTGCGCTTGAGCTCCGTGCCCTGATTAAAGCCGAGTTCCCTGAGCTAAAAGAAAAAGACATTAAAGAGGTACTGGACAGCAAAATCTGGTTATTCCAGAAAGCCTTGATGGAAAAAGCCCAAGCCTTACAGGCCGTGATTGGCACTGAGCAGTTTGATGACTTTAACCAGTTTGATGAAGTGTTGAAAAAAGCCCTCAAGCAGGCCGACATCAAGCTGGATGCCAAAGAGAAGAAACAGCTGTTAGATGCCATTACCTGGAAGAATCCTGAAGCTGAACCGGTGATTAGCAAGGTCGTTAAACAGGCTGAAAACCCACTGTATGGCCAGTTTAGTTACCAGGGCAAAGTGGTGGAGTTTGTACAGGATGGTGACTTGCGTGATGCGGAGAACATTGCGCTGAATCCAAAGGTTAGCACCACGGAGCTGATTGAAGATTACTTTAAACGTGAAGTACAGCCACACGTGCCGGATGCCTGGATCAATGCCGACAAGCGCGATGAAAAAGATGGCGAGATTGGTATTGTTGGTTATGAAATTCCGTTTAACCGTCATTTCTATGTGTACCAACCACCACGTGATTTAGCTGAGATTGATGCGGATTTAGATGCGGTGAGCCGTGAAATTATGGCACTTCTGCAAGAGGTGCATTCATAATGGCGAAGTATCAGAAATATGCTGAATACAAAGATTCAGGTGTTGAGTGGTTAGGGGAAATTCCGAGTCATTGGAATCTATATTCTTTAAAACGATCAGTTGATAAATGCACTAATGGTTTTTGGGGGAATGAGCCTGATGGAAGAAATGATCTTTGTGTTTTGCGAGTAGCTGATTTTAATCGTGATAATTTTACGATAAATGAGGATAAGCTCACATTACGATCTGTTCTACCAAAAGAAGCAGAAAGTAGATTGATTAAAAAAGGTGATTTATTGATTGAAAAGTCAGGTGGCGGTGAAAAGACATTAGTCGGTTGTGTTGTACAGTTTGATAAAGACTTTCCAGCTATTACATCAAATTTTGTTGCCAAAATGACACCGAATGTAATAACTGACAGTAAATATTTAACTTACGCGTTTGCTCATTTATATTCAGGACGTGTTAATTTTCCCTCAATTAAACAGACTACAGGTATTCAGAATTTAGATTCTGAAGCCTACCTGATGGAAAAATTTGGATTCCCTTCCAAAAATGAGCAAATCCAAATAGCCAACTTCCTCGATCACGAAACCACCAAAATCGATCACCTGATTGAAAAACAACAACAACTGATTGAACTACTAAAAGAAAAACGTCAGGCGGTGATTAGCCATGCCGTGACCAAAGGACTTGATTCGAATGTCCCGATGAAAGATTCGGGTGTGGAATGGTTAGGGGAAGTGCCGGAGCATTGGAAAATTATAAAAGGTGGCTATATAGGAACCTTATTTGGCTCTGAATCTATTCAAGAAGATGATGTTACTGATCAAGGATCATTACCCTTTATTAAGGTTTCATCCTTATCGGCAGAAACATTCAAACTAAGTAATATTGACTGGTTTGTCTCAGAAAGAAGAGCTAAATTTTGTAAAGCTGAAAAAAATTATATTGTTTTTCCAAAACGTGGAGCAGCAATCTTTACGAATAAAGTTAATGTTATAGAGGTTGATTCAGTCATTGATCCTAATTTAATGGGGTGGAAAATTGGGAAACAAGGGATAACGGAATATTTTGCGTTATTGTTAAAAACGAGAGGATTGGATGATATTGCAGATGTATCAACTGTACCTCAAATAAATAATAAACATATTGCACCAGAAAAATTTCCGTTACCTACACTAAGTGAGCAATGTGAAATAGTGAAATTTGTGGGTATGGAATTAACGAAATTTGATGAAATGATATTAAAAGCAGAATCCGCAATTCAGCTCATGCAAGAGCGCCGAACCGCCCTGATCTCAGCCGCAGTGACTGGAAAAATCGATGTCCGCAACTGGCAAGCGCCAATGGTTGGGGCACACACGGAGTTAAGCGCATGAGTCTAGACGCCACCCGTGAAAGCATTTTCCAGAACGACATCATTCAGCAGATGCTGGCTCAGGGCTGGCAACTCGGTACGCCACAAGGCTACAACCGTGAAACCGCCTTGTATGAGCAGGACGTACTAGATTTTGTGCAACAAACCCAAGCACAAGACTGGCAGAAGTTTCAGCGCATCTTTCCACAAGATACCGAACGGCATTTTCTAGAAGCCGTGGTTGCCCAGCTGAAGAAAGCCGACATCAATGCCACCGATGAACAGTCGCGTAGCTATGGCACTTTAGGTGTGCTGCGTCACGGAGTGAAAACCCGCAGCGCACGTTTTTTCCTGTGTCAGTTTAAACCGGAACATGCGCTAAATCCCGATACCTTAGCCAATTACAAAAAGAACATCTGCCGCATTGTGCCAGAGTTGGTCTATAGCCCGTATGCTACGGCTGCCGAGTTACAGGACATGGGCAAACAGGCCAAGAAATGGCGTATTGACTTGGTATTGTTTATTAACGGCTTTCCTGTTGCTACTCTGGAACTCAAGTCCGAGTTTAAACAGGCGGTGCAGAATGCCATGTTGCAGTACAAACGCACCCGCTTGCCGAAAGACCCGGAAACCAATAAGCCTGAACCGTTACTCATGTTTAAGCGTGGCGCATTGGTGCATTTTGCGGTGAGTCAATACGAAGTCTATATGGCGACCCAACTGGCCGGAGAAGATACTTTCTTCCTGCCATTCAATAAAGGCACGCATGATGGTGGCGCAGGCAATGATGTGCCAGAAGACCAGAATCAGTACGCCACCGCCTATCTGTGGAATGAAGTCCTCACGCCGGACAATTTGCTGAATATCATTGGACGTTTTGTCCATCTGCAAATTGAAGAAAAAGAAGACTGGGAAGGCCGCAAGTACAAAAAAGAACTGCTGATCTTCCCACGTTACCACCAGTGGAATGTGGTCACCAAACTGATCAATGCCGCCTTAGAGGAGGGCACTGGACAGAAATATCTGATTCAGCACAGTGCAGGTTCAGGCAAGTCCAACTCGATTGCCTGGACAGCACATCAGCTGTCGACCCTGTACGATCAACACAATCAGAAACTGTTTGATTCGGTGATTGTGGTCACTGACCGTACCATTCTGGATGCCCAGCTACAGGACACCATCTACCAGTTTGAACATGCCGATGGCGTGGTCGGACGCATCAACAACAAGGAGGGTGATGGCTCCAAATCGGAAAAACTGGCCAAGGCACTGGAAACCTCACAGCCGATTATCATTGTGACCATCCAGACTTTCCCCTTTGTGTTGCGTGCGATTGAAAACAGTACCAATCTGAAACAGCGACGTTATGCGGTGATTGCCGATGAAGCGCATTCTTCACAAAGCGGCTCTACGGCACGACAACTGAAAGAAGTGTTGATGCTGGAAGAGCGCGAAGAGGATGCTGAACTGTCTTCGGAAGATATTTTGGATGCGGTGGTGGCTGCACGTAAGGGCAGTAATAACCTCAGCTACTATGCCTTTACCGCGACACCGAAAGACAAAACCCTGCAACTGTTTGGCCGTGTACCCAATCCTGAGCTACCACCCTCCAAGCAAAACAAGCCGGAAGCCTTCCATGTCTACTCCATGCGCCAGGCGATTGAAGAAGGCTTTATTCTGGATGTGCTGAAAAACTACACCAACTATAAAGTGGTGTATAAGCTCAAACAGAAAATTGAACAAGCCGACAAACAGGTCGATGCCAAAAAAGCTAAGATCAGACTGAATCAGTGGGTGCGCCTGCATGACCACAACATTTCCCAGAAAGTGAAAGTCATTGTCGAGCATTTCAAAAATAACGTGATGGGCTTATTGGGTGGACAGGCCAAAGCCATGGTGGTGACCAGTTCACGTAAAGAAGCGGTGCGTTACAAGCTCGCTTTTGATAAATACGTGACGGATCAGGGCTATAAGTCCATTCAGGCTATGGTCGCATTCTCGGGTGAGGTTGAGTTTAATGACAAGGATACCGACAGCAGTGGTTTAGTCGGGCAGACCTTTAATGAACGCAACATGAACCCGGGGCTGAAAGGTCGGGAAATGCGCAAGGCCTTTGACAGTGATGACTATCAGGTGATGCTGGTGGCTAACAAGTTCCAGACTGGCTTTGACCAACCGAAACTGTGTGCCATGTACGTAGACAAAAAGCTGGGTGGTGTTGAGTGCGTACAAACCCTGTCACGCCTGAACCGCACCTATCCGGGCAAGGCGGAATCTGGCACCTTTGTCTTGGACTTCTTTAACGATCCTGAAGATATCCTGGCGGCCTTCCAACCGTATTACCAAACCGCTGAACTGGCCGATGTTTCCAATCCAGATCAGATCTTTGACTTGTTTGAAAAGCTGAAAGCCAGCAAGATTTTTCTGTGGACGGAAGTTGAACAGTTTGTAGAAGCCTTCTTTACCAAGAACAAATCCAATGCTGCGATCAGTAATATCTGCAAACCGGCGGTTGAACGCTGGCAGAAACGTTATAGTCAGGCCATCGAAGCCTATAACACCACCCGAGATATGCTGGAACGCTGCAAGAAAACCAATGATGCAGTGCTGATTGCCAATGCCGACAATGCCTTTAAAGAGGCCAAGCTTGAAAAAGACAAGCTGGAAATCTTTAAAAAAGACTTGGGAAGTTTTACCCGTTTTTACGAGTTTATGTCGCAGATCGTGGACTACGATGACAAAGAACTGGAAAAACTTAGTCTGTATGCGCGTAACCTGCGTCCATTGCTGCGTGAAACCGCAACGAAAGATGATGAGGTGGATCTGAGTAATGTCAGCATGAGCCATTACCGCCTGTCCAAGATCCGTCAGCAGGACATCAAGCTGAAAGAAGATGCCGAAGATTTCAAGCTGGAACCCGGCAATGACCTCGGTGCAGCCAAGCCACGCGACAAGAAAGAAGAGTTCCTGTCACAGATCATTGAGCGTCTGAATGATGTCTTTATCACTGATAACCTAACCGATAAAGACATGCTGAACTATGCCTATACGGTACGTGACAAACTGGCTGAGAATGAAATTGTCATGAAGCAGATCGCCAACAATACCCGTGAACAGGCCATGCTGGGGGATTTTCCTAAAGCCATGGATGATGCCATTCTTGGCAGTAGTGCGGCACATCAGGAACAGATGATGCAGTTGCTGTCTGATCCTGCGAAAGCCAGCATCTTTGCACGGGTGATTTTTGATATGTTGAGCAATCGATAATTTTTAAACATTTTTAGAATTAAATTTTTGAGTATAGGGGTGTATTGATATGTTGGCTTTTGCTGAATTTCTGCAGGATTATTTTATCATTCCTGTGGGAATGCTCATTTTTGTATTATGGATTGGGTTTAAATTCTATTCTAAATATATCAAACCTGCTAAAAACCTTAGTGAGCAATTATCAGTACTAATTAATGCCTTAAAAGGAATGGATAAAAACTCTAGTCTAAATAAGCATTCATTAGATGCAAAATTCGAAAATGATACGCCTTTAAAACATGCTTGGTTGAATTACAAAAATTCTTTTCATGACATCTATGAAACTGTAGATGGAGAAGATGTACTAGTTTCCTCACGTGCAACAGTATCAAGTGACGTATTTTTTTCTCAGGCTGTCATTGTGGATACCCCTTTAAGAGTTGAGTTTTATAAGCACTTGCCAGGTATTATCACTGGTGTAGGTATTATTGCTACATTTGCTGGCCTTCTATTTGGATTATTAGCTTTTGATCCCGCAGGCGATCCAGCAAAAGTTCAAGACAGTTTAGGCTTGTTATTAGGTGGGGTAAGTGAAGCATTCATGGCTTCTGCACTTGCGATAGGGACTGCAATGATTATCACTTGGCGCGAAAAATCGTGGTTGCGTCAGTGTTATGAACAGTTAGAAACTTTAACGACAGAAATTGATAAGCTTTTTGAAACTGATTCCACTGGAGAAGAGTATCTAGCTAAATTATTAAAATCCTCTCAGGCAAACGAAACCAATGCTCGTCAATTAAAAGACAGCCTTGTTAATGACTTAAAAGTCATGATGACGAATTTGGTTGAGGAAAATAAAAAGAATCAGATTGCTTTTGCTGCGCAGTTAAGTGAAAGCTATGCGAAATCAAGTCAGGATATGGCGACTAAGATTGGTCAATCGATTACGGATACCTTGCAAGCACCTCTAGATAAAATTGCGTCTAGCGTACAACAAGTGAGTAGTGACAATGGTTCAGCCGTCCAAGAACTCATGACTGATGTGCTTACAGCCTTTATGAATAAATTGGAGTCTACGTTCGGCAGTCAAATGACGGGCATGACTGAGATGATGACTCAATCAGTATCTGCTATGAAGGAAATGCAATTAGGTTTCTCCCAATTACTGACAGATATGAAAATTAATAGTGAAACTTCGACGAAAACATTAGAAATGCAGATAGCGAAAATGATTGAAGATATTCAACAAAAACAAAATGCGATGTCTGATCAAATGAATTTAATGGTAGATCATTTATCTCAAGGTGCTGCAAAAATTGGAGAACAAGGTCAACATGCGATTGAGCAGTTAAATGGCAAAGTCTCAGAGTTGATGGGGAATCTAGGCGGATCGATGTCTGAGTTAATGTCAGATGTCACGAAACAGCGTATGGAACAAGATCGTGTAATTCTAGAAAATCAGAAAAAATTGCACGAACAATCATCTGCATTAATTGATAATTTAGGAACTGAAATTAAAGATTTGATTGCACACAGTCAAAATGCGGTCCAAGTATATAAAGAAAATATTCAGAAATTATCTCAAGTGACAATGGATAGTATTACGGGCATGAATAACGGTGCTGAAAAAATGCGCTTAGCTTCTGAACAGTTTAATACTGCGGGCAGTTCTTTGATTACAGTGACTGACAAGACATCACAGTTAATTGCAGAAGTAAGTACCACCTCTACGCATTTGACCAGCGCAAGCAGCAATTTAATCTCTCTATTGAAAGACTATAAAGACTCACAAGAGAGTGTAAAACAGGCAATCAGTACTTTAGATGGTTTGATTAAACAAGCTCAATCTGAAGCTGGTATGAGTACCAAAATGCTTGAAGATATGAATCAGATGACAACTGCACTCAATCAAGTGAAGAAAGAAATGCAGGATTATCTTGAGCAAGTCAGTGATGTGCTGGTGAAAAGTTTTGTCAGTTTTGATTCCTCTATGGAAACCAGCTTAAATCATTCTTTAAGAGATTTTGATAATACACTTGATCAAGCTGTAAAACGCCTTGTTGACAGTATAGAAGGCTTGGGTAGTTTTGTAGAAGATCTGGAAGATCTAGTACAACAAAAGAAAAACTAATTTTGGGGTACATGATTAATGTTAGGTAACAGGTACTCTAAGAAACCACGTTCTAAAGATGAAGGTGAAAAACCTTTTTGGATTTCATTTGCTGATTTAATGACAGCATTAATGACCTTGTTTTTAGTCGTAATGGCTGTGTCATTAATGGTCGTAACGAAAAAAATCAATGAAGCGACTCAAGCCGAAAATCAACGTAGTTCAGAGATTTTGGATATTTGTACTAGTATTCAAAATGATGCCGCGTTGAAAAATAAGATCATTAATGTTGATTGTAAGGACAATCGTATCAACTTTGGAGAAGCTGGTCGGTTTGGCCATAATGACTACCGGTTAAATGCAGCAGGAGTAGAGGCATTAAATACGTTAGTACCCATTGTTTTAAATGCTGCTAATAGTGAAAATGGAAAAAAATGGTTTAAACAAATTGTGATTGAAGGGTTCACAGATACGGATGGTTCATATCTCTATAACTTAAACTTAAGTTTACGTCGTTCAGAATGGGTCATGTGCAATTTACTCGATCCCAAGTTTAGTCATGGGTTAAGTCTGAGTGACGCACAAAAGAACCAGGTTAAACAATTATTTTTAGCTGGTGGGGTCTCTTTTAATTCAGCTAAGGATAGTAAAGAAGCCTCACGTCGTGTTGAGCTACGGATGCAATTCTATGGTTTAAAAGAAAAAGAGAACGCTGAGCCGCAACCCCATTTTGTTTCAGCGCCTGTTGAAACATGCCAATTGACACGGTGATAGTGATGAGTATTGCGAATCTGAAACGTAGTCTTGAAGAAAAAATAAGTGTATTTTCTGAACCAACTCATATACAGACTAAATTTGTTAGACCTCAGCGTTTAATGAAAACATTGTCTATTATTGAGCATAAACTCGATGTTCTTGAAAATGAACAACCATTAGAAGAAAAAATTATCAAATCAGTTCTAAAACTTGAACAACACGGGTTTGATGGGCTGACTAAACGAGATTGGAAAAATTTGGCTTGGTCTCTCAGTAAAAAACTGCCCAATTATGAAGAAAAACTTTTATTCACACCTGTAGGTGTAAGATTAATTGATTATTTCAACCAATTGGGAATTGACCAACTCCAGTTTGTTTATTTTCCATTGTTATATAGCTATTTTTCCTTTCAAGCAAAGGAATTAGAAAAACAACCTGATAGCTGGGTTCAGTTAAGAAATATATTAAATACGAACAAATCTTTGGTATTTAAAAATTCGACTCGACTAAAAAAATGGATGACGACTCTTATAGATAATTCAGAGGTTTTAACCACAGAACCTACGAAAAAATTTGTACGTGAATTTTTACAAGATAATGATGAAAACAGAGTTGCTAATCAATTAGAAAGTTTAAGAATAGCTTCGGGTAGTTGGTTTTGGGATGATTTGATTCGATCTGCAATTAAGTCGATCAAGACAATGAAAGAGGATGAGTATTTTCAAATTATCCCACGCTTTTTAGTATTGCTTGAAAAAAATAAAATATATACAACCACTATTTTGGCCGCACTTCTAGAACGGTACGCTAGTACTTCTCAGAGAGAGAAAATACATGAGGTATTAAAACATCTAGCCTTGGATCAATGGGGTAATCCTCAGTATGAATCTTCAGCGGGATGGAATAACGTAAATGCTGATACCAAAAAAATGGTGATTCAATGGTTTGTTAGAGCAGATTTGGAAGCTTTCTTTAAATTATTCAATCAGAATGCAGATATTCAAAGATTTAATTATTGGATGCGGTTTATTGATCAAATTAACTTTTCTCAGATCTTTTTGGGTTCTAATGCATTGAATTCTAGACGCGATGAACATTTGAAATTTAGAAGATTGAATAGGGGTAGGCTGAAAGAGTTAGCCGGTTCTACAACGTCAACCAATAATGCCTTTCTTTTAAAAATCGATAATATTTATATTGTTGATTTTTCTGAAACAGGTAATGCTTGTTATTTTTATAACCGTCTTCCTTACAAAGATTATGTCGGAAAAATTGAAATTAAGACACTGAGAAATCAGGAAATTTGTATTGATCGTCAAACAAGGAATGGTAATTGGCAACCACGATTTGATAATGCCTTGGCTCGACTCGGTATCTTTTCTAAGAGATAAATTTAAGTAATTAAAATATTTACAGGACAATCATGAAATTAGCATTTTGGAAGAAGCAAAAAAATATTGACTCCGTTATCGAAGACAATTTGATAGCTAATATAAAATCTTTACAATATGACGAAGTAGGATTGATTTATCCTTATCAACAGAATGCTAAAACTGATGCTGATTTTTATTGGGAAAGTCTAGAAGAAGAAGATATCGCGTATCTCGTGGATGATCAGTATGTATTGCCATGGGAGGAGCTGTTTCAGCTTCAGCAAGATCCCGAACATAGTAACGTACTTAATTTACTCAACTTACCTAGTCCAACGAATTTACATCCAGTTATTCGTAGTGAGGGAGGTTTAAGTGATGCTGATTTTAAAATCATTCTAGATGGATGGTGTGATCAAAATAGGATTAAGTCTAAAGGCCTAATTAAACGAATAGGTGCGGTACTGAATGTTGATGGTCAAGAATATTTACTGAATGAAACGACTTGGAAACTTGTAGAAAAAGTTAAAGAATTTGCTCGTATTTCAAATAAAGATAATAAGCTCAATCAAAAGTATTGGGCTCAAATACGAAGTTTAGCCAATCGAAGTCAAGCAAATTTAGATGAGTTTCTTCGTAAGACCGTGGTACTTGCACCTGAAAAATTACAATTGAATCTACGTAAAAACTTGATTAGTCAGGAATCAGTTGTAGAAGTACAGCCAGACTTTGATGAGGCACCATCAAATTGGTTGCAAACTTTTGATCGCTATAATCAGGTACAAGATCAATATAGCATTAGCCTACCAGATGGTGGAGTCGCTCATGTAGTCATTGATCCTCAAGTCAAAAATGTACTGAGTGAAATTAAAAAGATGCCGAATAGACGTGTATCTGGTGAACGCGCTCAAATATTTTTGCATAACCCCTTCGCGCAATTAGGAGATGACGCCACACAGGTGATCTCTCCAGAGGATTTCGAACAATCAAAGCAAGAAGCAGAAATCTATAGTTACAGCTTACAGCTAGATAAATTTTATAATGAGTCTGGGTATTATATTTCTGCTCAATTAACTCTCAACGAAAACTCAGGTCGTGAACAACAACCGATTCTGTTGGAACTCTCCAATCTAGAGCAAACAAAATATTTTATCTCTGCTTATGAAAAGCCATCACCAATTTTCATGTGGGCGGGTTATACAATTGATAAAACGAGTTATTTAGATCATCAGGTTCAAGAGTTAAAAAGTGATCTAACAGAAATCCAAAAATATGAGGATGAGTTACAAGCACAGCAAGTTTTAGATCTATCTAATTACAGTGATCGGGTTATTGGTATTGGTGAGGCACAAAAACTAAACTCTGAGTTTATTCAAAGAGACAGTGGTGAATCAGGGTGGTTGCCACAGCATCTCATGGAGTTGGAAGAACAACTACAAGATCGCTTGTCTAATGAAGCAATAGAGGTGCTTGAACAGCATATCAAACAGGCTGAGCAAGAAGGTAAAGATCAGGTTCTAATTCCTAATGCGAACACTGAAGTCTCAGTAGATGACGCTAAAAAATTATTAAATAGTCTGAGCGATTCAAATAGAAAAGAACCTATTGAAACATTAGAAGAACCTACGGTTAATTTACAGAAAAAAAAGAAAGATACCTTACTCATTGCGAATAATATTGATAAAGCTGAGTTTACTAAACAACGAGCAGATCAATTGGTTTTTGATGAGAAGAACCATCCCCCAGCTAGATTGCCTTCAAGTTTCAGAAGTCAGGAATTCGGTTTAAAACCGCATCAGGAGTATGGAGTTGCATGGTTGCAGAATCTACATCAATATGCACCGGAACAGGTAAGTGGCTGTCTTTTAGCAGACGATATGGGATTGGGGAAGACCCTACAATTGTTGTGCTTTATTGGTGAATATTTAGAAAATGCAAAAGATAAAAAACCAGTTTTAGTGGTTGCTCCAGTTTCATTGTTAGAAAACTGGGAGGCAGAAGCAAGACGGTTCTTCAGTGCTAAATTTGCTAAGATCCTAAGTCTATATGGTGAGAATTTAAAAGATCGAAAAATTCCCAAGCATTTAATTTCTGCTCAATTGAGAGACGATCACGGTATTACGCATTTGCTTGAAGAAGAGTGGTTAGGTGATGCGGATATTGTCCTCACAACCTATGAAACGATGCGTGATTTAGAGTTTTCTTTAGCGCGAGTTGATTGGGGGATTATGATTTGCGATGAAGCACAAAAAATTAAAGTACCTACGGCTATGGTGACAAAAGCGGCTAAAGCTCAAAAGGCAGACTTTAAAATAGCATGTACTGGTACTCCAGTGGAAAATTCACTAACTGACTTATGGTGCTTATTTGATTTTATACAAGAAAATTTACTCGGTTCTTTAAGTGAGTTTAATAAAATATATCGACGTCCAATTGAAATGTCGGAAGATGTAGATAAGCAAATCTTAGAGCAACTCCGTAAATTGATAGCCCCCCAAGTTTTAAGACGAATGAAAAAACAGGTCGCTGATTTACCTGAAAAACACGAAGTCCAACATTGTAAAAATATTCCAATTTCAACATTGCAAAGACAATTGTATATTGATACAGCTAATCATTTTAGAAAATTATCAGTTGAGGGTAACCAGGGGGCAATGTTAGGTGCGTTGCACAGTATGCGAATGATTTGTGCACATCCTTTACAATTGCAACCGAATGCTTCAATTCATGAATCCCCTAAGGTAGATTGGCTGATCAAAACCTTAGAAGTAATTAAGGCAAAGAATGAAAAGGTTATTATTTTTACTGAATTTAGAGAAATCCAAGTATTTCTGAAGCGTGTTTTAATGGAACGTTTTGGCTTAAATGTAACGACTGTGAATGGGGATACTAATACAAGCAGTAAAAGTGGGTTAACTAGACAAAATTTAATTGATAAGTTTCAAGAAAAGCCAGGATTTAATGTAATTCTTCTTTCCACTACAGCAGTAGGGTTTGGGGTAAATGTCCAAGCGGCAAATCATGTTATTCATTATACACGTAGCTGGAATCCTGCTAAAGAAGATCAAGCAACTGACCGCGCTTATCGTATCGGACAGCAGAAAGAAGTTTATGTGTATTACCCAACGATATCTGCACCTGATGGGGAGGAATTTGAAACTTTTGAAGTCAAGTTGGATAGACTTTTATGGAGTAAACGTGTACTTGCAACAGATATGCTTCAACCGAAAACGGATGTGAGTAAAGAGTTAATGCAATTAATAGACTAGTGTGATTATTTACAGAGCCTGTAAATAATTTTGTGTAATTGCTTTTCATCATTTTAAATGTACTAAATCAAACCTGATCTGACAGTTACCGATATTTGATTGAGGCTGTCAGATTAAGTCTGAACTAATACACTAAGGTCAGCAGATATAACCCGAAAGCCGAAACTTTCAGGGTTACGCGAATGTTATTAATCATAAAATAATTGATTAATATGAACTTTTTTCGACTTTAAACGTTGTGTTGGTGTACTTGAACCGAACCCAATATTCAGGACCAATCAAACTGTATTTTAAAGTGGTAAGTCGCATCCCAATGTAGTTCTGATTTGTATCGTAAAAATTGGATTCTATACCATAAACCAAAGGCTCTACCCCTGAGTTCATGCAGGTAATATCACTCCACGCAACACTGGTTTTACCTTCTCGGAATACAAAAGGTTCAACATCTGTATAGAGCTGAGATTCCGCAAAAGGGGTAAAGTCGGTATCTTCGCGTGCTACAAAAAATATGAGCCGAATACTCCTAAAACCTCGAATAGTCGTTTCCTGTTTCGACAAAATACCTAGAGTGTGATTCTCAGCATTGTTGGCCCAGACTGCTTCGATAATTTTACCTGACGTGGCACGCAGCATATCCTCAACAGTCACAGGACTAAATGTTTTCTGATCCATTGAAAAATCATCAACATTCATAAACTCAGCAGAAACAAGCAATGAATGAACCTGAAACATTGGATTGTTACATAAGACAGCTTCTTCAAAACGATTATAAGCCTTTCTAGAATTGCCAAATGAAGAATCCCAGTGATTTTTCAAGCTCATAAAATCTCGTGTTTTAGATCTCACTTTTAGATCCTGACAGAACCCATCAACAACTGCTTCAAACTGTTGATACAATCCAAGTGGAAAGTCAATGAGTCTGTGCTTGTACAGTAAATCAACCATCAGCTTTATTTCAGGTCTGATGATCACATCTGAAAATTTACCTGTCAGGAAAGGATTAATCGGAATATCCTGAATAATCTTGAGTAAATTAACACCCTTGGGTGTTAGATAAACATGAGGCACCAGATAGTCGTAAGTTGGTTGTTTGGAGATAATCTTAAAAGTCTTATTTTCAGTAATCATGAGATACAACTTCAGATAATCATCCAAGCCAACAGGAGGGCGATTATTGGGTATATAGCCAATAAAAGGCTGGATATACGCTTGAGTGATATGGTGAGTACTGAGTAGAGATGCATAGGATTCGTCAGGCTGTAATCTAATCATGCTTCATCTCCCGCAGAGGCATTGAGTTCTAGGTGGTTTTTTCTCGGACGACCACGAGTCTGTGGTTTTAAAGGCTGACTAATCTGGAAACGTCGTCCATTTTTCATGTTGCTGAAAATGAATAACTGGCTGGTTTTACAGAGATAATCAAAGCCATCTTCAAGCCACTTTCTTTTCTGCGATTGGTTGTATTCAATCGTGCCTAAAAAACAGTTTTCGTAAGTATGCTTCCGCATATTACAGATGTAGGCATAACCTTGATCATTGGTCACTTTTTTCCAAAGCTTTTCAATACCCTGTGCGAGGCTAATGTCTTCCTGATTTTTATTCCCATTGAAAAACCAGAATGTATGCAGATGGAATCCACGTCTTGGCGTATATTCAAAACGAAAAATATAACCGATGGCTTGTTTCAACACAGGATTATGCCGCTTGTTTTCTAGTAGTTGTTCAACACACTTTTTAAATGCATCAAAATCATTTTTAGATAAACAATCTTCAGCTTTGAAACAGGTTTGCAGTAATGTTTCAGGTTTATGCTTGAGATATAAATCAAGTCGAACAACGACTACACGCGAATACCGTTCAATTAAAGAGTTGAACATTTCGATCATTCGAGACTTATTTTTTTTCAGATTCTTCCGCTCATCATAAACTTTGCGTCTGATGTTCGGGCGACGAAAAAAGGCACGAATTAATCCAGTAAACTTATTCATTGCATTAATGTACGGGAGCAAATTCTCCTTTAGACTGGAAGGTAAAGGTGTGCCATTACATAGAAGCTCTAACTCATCCTCTGACATCTGGCTTAGTGCATAATCAAATGCCTGAATATCAAGACCGCTGATAATGTCTGAAAGCGTAGAATAGTTTATAAGTTCTGCAATATCAGAAGGTAAATTACTCATTTGAGCAGGGTGTTTGACGGCAAAGCCATACCGACCATTCGATAGTATTTTCGTTTCAGTTGTGACTTCAGGGAAGTTACGTTTTTTGAACTGTTTGACCAGTTTAGCTTTCCCTATAGCAGGAGCTAGGATGTTATCCTGTGAATTTACTAAAAAGGTGGTTTTATAACCATCGTTGACTGGAGTAATTTGCAGTTCGGTTTCAAATTGCTGGAGCCATTGGTCATGTGTTCCCATATGTCGACCAGCATTTACATTTATAATGCGCATATAAATTAAACTCGATTTAAAGTTAAAAGCGCAACTGTGATCAGTATTCTGGGTATAGGCATCCAATGGATACTGTTTAGCGCAGTATCCATGATGGGATGTAAGGTTGGTTCAGCTAATTTAGAATAAACTATGATCGTATTTACTTCACCAGTATTGCCAATACATCAATAACTTGTCGGGTAACATGAACATTGATGTAGCTGAATACTTTGAGACTTCTGATCATCTATAAATACATAGAATATTCTGTGATTTATAAATATAGAGTAATAGTAAATATATAAGACCGTAATTCATTGAAAATTAAAATGATAGCCTAGCCATACTTATAATTTCAGAATGCATTGCACAGCTGCATTATGTTTTGAATTTACAAGTACAGCGTTAGCTCTCAGTATTCCCTTGATTGCGTGTTGAAATTTTACTTTCAATCCACTCTTCAACTTCAGAGAGTAACCACCGTGAGGCATTGTTAAGCTTCAACGGGCGGGGAAAGTTAGGATCGTAGCGTTTAGACCGTCGGTTCAGTCGGTCATAAATAGACGACCGAGATAAACCGATGAGTTTAATCAGCTCAGTTAGACGCAGCATTTGAATTGTGTTTTGGATAGTAGACATTTAGATTTCCTTCTATAACGTTGGTTCAATCTGGAAGGTGTTGGACCAACGAATAGACGGTACTAAAAAAATTTTATGTTCGTGGAAAAGTGCGTGACCAGTTTTTAACGTTTTTTATCATTTTTGTCATTACATTTTAATAGGCTGCATAAGCCTAAGTATAATTCTTCATTTTCAGTAAGAATTCTTTGTGTGTTTCCAAAATAGTTTTTTGTTTTCTCATCTGAATTATGGTTACTTTCCGCTTCTTCTCGATATTCTTTGACTTTTTTTTGATATTTATTTTCTAGTGTTTCTCTTTTTTTTCTGATTTCAATTAACTCAGAACGATGATGCACAGATATATTTGGTTCGAATAAATGTAACAGTTTGAGTGTTTGTTTTGGTGTTAATTTTTTCTTTGAATAAAGTGATTTAGAATGATTCAGTAAATTGGTTTTGGGGGGGTGGAGAAATTTTTGCTGCAAAATATAATTAATCTTATTAATTTGTACTTGTAAAGATAATATTCTACTATTATGCTCTTTCTGAATTTTTTCTTTTACATTGTTTTCAGCTAAATCATTTATATGCTCAATTAGTAGATTAAATAAATCATAAATTTTATTTAAATTTTCTTCAGATTCGTTAAAATTACTTCGTTTTGAAAAACCACTTTTGAACTTATTTTTTTGTTCTGAGAGTATTGTAGTTGAATTTTTGAGTAGTGTTTTTTCGGAAGACGTAAAGCCTATTTCATCCCAAAGTTTTTCAGTATTATTTTCATGTTTTTTAATAAATGAACTTACAAAGGAAATGTACATGTTCTTTTTATTGGACTTTTGAATTTTAGACAATTTGTTTTTTTGAATCTTATCAATTTTATTTTGAAAGCTTTCAGGCAACACCTCGATAATATAACAATCGTAATGTTCTGAGTATTCTTGGAATAAAGTAGTATAAGTAATATTGGCTTGCATATAATTTTTAGTTTCGATTTCGGAACGATAATTTTTTATGCCTTGAATAATTTCATGATAATGTTTAGGTAAATATTCAAAATCCAGTTTCTCAGCTATATCATCACCTTTTTTACAAAGCACTTTATCTTTACAAATCTCACAAGGAACTTCATCATTATCTTTTGGACAAGAAATAGGTTTTTTGACAGTATCCCTACATAACCTTTTTACTCGATCTTCATCTGATTCTTTAAACATACCTTGATCATGTAATATGTAGATTGCTGTTTTAAGAATTTTGTCATGAATAAGTTTGAAGAAATTTAAAGGTGTAGCAGCTTGAATTTGATAAAAAGATTGGCAAAGTAAACTTTTATCAAATATCGTATACTTGAGTTTGACTAAGTTTAGAGGATCTAGTTTTATTTGATTATGTATCTTTGAGCGGAATTCTAAACTAGAATAAATTTTTTCAAATATATACTGTTCCAAATCATTTACAATTTTGATTTGGTCATCAAAAGAGAGATTTTCAGAACGTTCTTCTACGGTGTCCATTATTTCCTTACACTCAATATTTTGATTGAACATTATTGTAAATTTTAGTCTTTATGCCCTGATCCAAAGTGTACATACTTATGCGTTATTTCAGTACGGAGTTTTGGGTAATTATTAACTATATCATCAATATACACGAATAAAATATTCTGTAAATATACAGGGGTGAGTTGTAGTTGAACGGGTAATTTTATTATGTGAATTTTAAATTAACACTGATCATAATTTATAACAAAACTCAGCCCAGTCAGCCATTAATCCTTTACGTTTTTCGAGATATGCCCCACGTAAATAAGCTGCTTCGACTTCATCAGGTAGCTTATGTGCCAGTACATGCTCACAAACTTCTCTAGGGTAATCTGTTTTGTCTGCTGACCAGTCACGGAAAGTAGAGCGGAAACCATGTGTCGTAATCACTCTGTTTTGTTTAGGATCTATATAGCCTAAGCCATTTTCTTTTAGCTCTTGTCCAAGCATGTTCTAGATCTCAGTCATCAATAATATATCAGAAAGGTTTTAACTAGAAACACAGGCTATTTGATTTTGAGCGAATTCAAAATAAGTAAACTTTATATTTGTAACAATATAATTTTATTGATTATTTGCTCTTGTTTTAAATAGTTTCTACTATCATTATGGAACTTATTTCAATAAATCTAACAGGTTAAATATGGGACTAGTAAGAGTTGATACTGGAAATGATAAGTCAAAAGATCAGATAATTTCATCGTGGAAATCAACCCTTGCTATTCATGAAACAGCCTTAAGGCTACCTCAAAAGTCAGCATTGCTTAAATGTTTAGACTATGATTTAAATGATGAGGAAGAACCTGTAATAATTAATATGCCTACAGGGACAGGAAAAACGGGTGTTATTGCATCATTGTTATTTAAAGCAATATTTAAGAGAACGCTAATCGTTGTTCCATCCGACTCTTTACGGAAGCAAATAAGTGATGATCTAATCGGTTTTAAAAAATATATTGCTTGGGGGATTCTTCCTGAAAATAGTGAACAACCTATTATTTCTAGGTTAGAACAAAAAGATATTAATAAAATTGTTGAACATGATTTAGAAAAACAGTTTATTGTCGTTGCAACATCGCAAATTTTTAATTCATTCCAAGATGAAAATTTGAAGGTTTTTTTAAATCAGTTTGATAGGTTGATCTTTGATGAGGCTCATCATAGTGAAGCTCCAACATGGAAAAAACTTCGTGATAATTTCACCCAAAGAAAAAAGAAGATATTTCAATTTACCGCAACCCCTTACAGAGGAGATGGTAAAAAATTAGAAGGAAAACTCATATATCAATATTCAATTGCAAAAGCTTTTGATGAAGGTATTTTTGAGAAAATTCAATTTGAAGCTGTCAATGAATATTATGACGAGAAATCCGATGGAGTTGTCGCAAGGAAAGCATTGGAAGTATTACAGAAAGATATTCTGGCAGGGCTAGAGCATGTTCTTATGGTTAAAACTTCTACTATTAAGCATGCAAAAGAATTAAAAAAATTATATACCTCTCTAATAAAAGAATATTTCCCTGAAAAAATGGAAGTTTTATTAGCAACCAGCAAAGATGGAATAAATGAAGAAGATAAAAGTAAATTAAAGGAAGGAAAAACACAAATAGTGGTTTGTGTTGATATGTTTGGAGAAGGGTATGATTTACCTAATTTAAAAATATTAGCTTTACATAAAAAATGTAAGAGCTTGCCAATATTTATGCAATTAGTGGGTCGTTTCACAAGGGTTAATAGAACAAAAAAACTAGGTCAAGCAACAATCATCTCAAATGTTGTTGCAGATGATATTGGAGAGCAATTTCAAGAGCTTTATCAGGCTGATGCAGATTGGAACCTATTGATTGGGAGTTTAAGTAAAGAAAAAATGACAGAAGAATTTTTTAGTTCTTCAATTGATGGTGAATATAATCATGAACTAATAAGAAAATTGTTCTCATCAAATTCATTCTATATTAAAAATAGCGCAACAATTTATAAAGAAATTGATGATGATATTAACGAGATTTTTGAAAAAACTAATCTTAAAAAATATTTTAATAAGTTGTCGGATAATTATATTACTGCAATTTTTAGGGAAGAAAATTTAGGAATTATCTTATCAAGAAAGAAAGTTACCCCTATGTGGGTGTCTAGTGATGAGTTACAATTTGATTTGTTCGATATATTCATATTTCTGAGAAAAGGTACTGACTTATTTATTCATGGAAGTAATAAGGATTTAGTCCAGAATTTAGCAAAAGAGTTAGGCTATATTAACTTTAGTTTTCCTGAGTTATTTCGAATGTTTTATGATCTAGAACGTTCAGCGTTTGCAAATTTAGGTATGTTATCAACATCTAGAAATATAAGATTTAGAATGTTTACTGGTACAGATGTCTACAAAGAATTAACACAGCAAGATTTAAACAATAACGCATTATCAAATTTGTTTGGCCATGGTTACATTGACGGTAAGAAAGCTAGCTTGGGGTGCTCTAGGAAGGGTATCACATGGTCAATGTCTAGTGCTAACATTTATCAATGGGTCAAATGGTGTGAATCGTTATATGACAAAATTCATAATGAAAATATTCCTATTGATTCATTTGTTAATAATATGCTTGAGCCATTTAGTGTTGAAAACTTAGCTAACTTTAAAATTCTCACCATCTCACCTGTAGATTTAATCTCTAAGGCTGTTAATTTGATACGGATTAGAGGAGAGTTGGACTTAAAAACATTAAATTTTAGCTTTTATGAGGTTTTAAATGTTAAACAAGCTAAAGAGAAAATAAGTTTTTCGATAAAAATTTATTTTGAAGATGATTATTTTTGTACACTTGATTATATCTATGATTTAACTCATAGTTTTATTTTAGTTTCCGAGTCTTATAATGGAATAAAACTTAATTGTGAGTTAGATTTTATTAAGGAACTTCCAAAAAAACTTGGGCTTGTTGCTTGGACTTCAGGTTTTGAAGTAATTAGTTTAAATGAAAAAATTGGTTATAAAAACAAATATTCTTACACATTAGCAAAAGATAATGTAACTGAGTTGGACTGGAATGGGGTGGAGATAAATAAAGAGAGTTGGAAGTTTGGGGCAGTGAAAAACTCTGTTCAGGGTAAAATAATTGATGTACTTCAATCTCAAGAAAATAAGCCGAACATATTGTTCTATGACGATGGTAGTAATGAACTTGCAGATTTAGTTGGATTTTGGATTGATGAAGAACAGCAAAAAGTATGTATGCGTTTATATCATTGTAAATATGCTATAGGTACAAAATCTTCTATTGGAGCTGTGAATGAGCTGGTTCAGCAAACCCTTTCAACTTGTGATAAATTATCTGATGCAATAAAAGCATTAAAACAATTAAAGATTAGAGAGAATAACACTTATAAAAAGACTAAAAATAGTAGATTCATATTAGGTGAAATGTCAGATTTAGATGCTTTGATTAAAAAGTATAGAACTTATGACGTTACTATAGAAATAGTATTAGTTCAGCCGAGCCTAGATTATTCTGAACTGAATTCTCGTGTTGAATCAGTGTTGGGGCAGTTGGCATGTATTATTAAACAGACCTTGAATGCTGAAACTTATTATATTATTAAATAATTATAATATCTATCAAACTTGATGAGGGAAAAATATATTAATGCTTCTGCCATTTAAGGCGGAAGCATAGATTTTATTCTATTAATTTTGTGCATTACAAAACTCAGCCCAGTCAGCCATTAATCCTTTACGTTTTTCGAGATATGCCCCACGTAAATAAGCAGCTTCAACTTCATCTGGCAATTTATGGGCAAGCACGTGCTCACAGACTTCACGAGGATACTCGGTTCTGTCTGCCGACCAGTCACGGAATGAAGAGCGAAAGCCATGTGTTGTAATCACCCGATTCTGTTTTGGGTCAATATAGCCTAAGCCATTTTCTTTAAGCTTTTGTTCATGCATACGCTTGATCAGAGTGGTCAATGACATGTCAGATAGCATTGTGCCATTACCTGGTGCTGGAAAAATAAAATCTTGTGGCTGAGTATATTCTTGGATGGATTCAAGTAAGTTAATCGCTTCTTGAGATAGGGGCACACGGTGTTCTTTGTCTGCTTTCATGCGCTCTTTAGGAATGATCCAAACTTTATTCTTAAAATCAATTTCCTGCCATTTAGCCCCAAAGATCTCACCAGACCGACAGGCAGTTAAAATTGTAAATTCCAGCGCTTTAGGTGAAATTCCTTTTTTCTGTCTCAGGTGGTGAATAAATTCAGAGACCTGATTATAAGGTAACGATGGGTGAGGGCGCGATTCCCGCTTTAAGTTGCCTAAGATTGGCTCAAGATTACCTTTCCATTCAGCAGGATTATCACCAACAAAATATCCCATGGCCTTAGCATAATCAAAAATGGTTTCTATACGACCACGAATACGTTTAGCTGTTTCGTTCTTCTCAGTCCAAATAGGTCTAAGAACTTCGGCAATATCGACTTTAGTAATTGTACCAATACTGATATCACCTAAAGTTGGGTAAATATAGGTTTCTAATGTAGAAGTCCACTGTCCAATATGCTTTTCATTTTTCAGTTCACGGGCCTTATTGGCTATAACGACTTTTGCACACTCAAGGAATGTTTTGTCACTAAGTTTCTGAACATACAGCTTTTCTAGTTGTTCTTGTTTATGAGCAATTGGATCAATGCCACTTCGTATTTGTAATCTTAATTCAGTTGCTTTGGCACGGGCTTCAGCTAAAGAAACTTCAGGGTAGGGACCGATTCCAATATCGCGGCGATGTGGTTTTAACTTCCCATCTTTATCCAAACGTTTTCCTACTACTGCACGCAAAATCCAGACACGGGAGTTACCTTCAACATTCAGGCAAAGGCCATCAACGCCCCCTACAGTATGTCGCCCAGTCTTCTTTATTTTTGATACACTGAGTGCAGATAGCTCTTTAGATTTCTTTGGCATGTTTTTTTACCCCACAACCTACCCCTCATAAAATACTGGAACTGGTAGGATGAGACAAGATGTATTAGGATGATTAAAATGTTAAAACATTGAAATATATATGTTTATAATATTGATTTGGATAGCTTAGGACTATTGTTAGACGGACACCGCTTCCGCCAAATACTTAAAAAGCCTCTGTTTATACAGAGGCTTTTTTATTTCTATAAGAAAATTTTAAACATCTATTTATTATTTAAATTTTTTATGGAATCTAAAGTGGATAGATTTTGTGAAAAAGAATACTGATGTTAATGCATTCACCCAAGCAAATTTCATACTAAATTGATTGTTTGATAAATTAAGAGAATTGTTATCTAAAATAAAAATAAATTTAGTATGCTAAAAAACAAGAAAAATCTTTGCTGATAGGATTGCATAACTATTATCTATGTTTTGTACTGCTTTAAAAATCATGCATTTTTTGCATGAAATATTTAATTTTTGCATTATCGTTTTTAAAAGAAAAAAGTGACACTTGCCTGTGCTTATTGTTGAGTCGAAAGTTCTGCTGTATGGCTGAAAAATTTTGACTGAGTCAACATGGATTATCACCAAGGTTTGATGTGTATTGATCACATTGGTGTAAAGAAGGATAGGGAAGGAATAATTATTATGAACCAAAAAAGGTTGCTCAAATATATTCTCATCGCAATGATATCGGGAATATTAGTTGGTTGGGCATGTCATAGCTCAGTAAGTACAGCACAAGCAACGGATATTGCATCTTATTTTAAGATTGTCACGGATGTCTTTCTTCGATTGATCAAGATGATTATTGCTCCATTAGTCTTTGCAACGATTGTTTCAGGATTAATTTCGATGGGTAAATCATCCTCTTTAGGATCGATTACAGTCAAAGCCATGAGTTGGTTTATTGGCGCTTCATTTATTTCACTATTGCTAGGTATGGGACTTGCGAATTATTTCCAACCGGGTGTGGGAATGAATCTCGTTATACCAAAGGAAGCTGTAGATGTGGGTGTAAGTGCATCAAGCTTAAGTCTTCAAACATTTATTACGCATATCTTCCCGCGTAGTTTCGCTGAGGCAATGGCGAATAATGAAATTCTTCAAATTTTAGTTTTTTCGATATTTCTTGGTTCGGCTTTAGCTTATGTCCAACATCAATCTGGGGCTACCGTCATTGGGCGCATTATTGATGAACTATGTCGTGTGATGTTCCGTATCACGGATTACGTGATGGCTGCTGCGCCAATCGCTGTTTTCGCGGCAATTGCATCTGCAATCACAGTTCAGGGTCCGAAGCTGATCTTAGAATATAGTATTTTTATCGGGCAGTTCTATGTGGGGCTGTTGATCTTATGGATGATCCTGATTTCTTTTGGTTATATTTTCTTGGAGAAAGATGTTTTTAGATTGGTCAAAGCTGTACGTGAACCGACAATTTTAGCTTTTGCTACGGCAAGTAGTGAATCTGCTTATCCTAAGACAATGGAAGCGTTGAATAAGTTTGGTGTACCCAAACGGATTACCAGTTTTGTGTTACCACTTGGTTATTCATTTAACCTAGATGGTTCAATGATGTATATGTCTTTTGCAGTACTCTTTATTGCACAAGCTTACAATATTGATCTAAGTTTTACTCAACAAGTTTTAATTCTATTAACGTTAATGATCACCAGTAAAGGAATAGCCGGTGTTTCAAGGGCTTCAATTGTTGTGATTGCATCTACTTTAGTGATGTTTAAATTGCCTGAGGCTGGAATTTTATTGATCCTTGCGGTTGATCAATTTTTGGATATGGGCAGAACTGCAACAAATGTCATAGGCAACAGTATTGCTACAGCTGTGATTGCTAGAACTGAAGTGGGCAATGAGGAAGTCGATGAGGTTGAGGAAGGGCTTTGTTGCACAAATAGACGAAAGGTAGAGTTGTTCTAATCTTCAGATATTTATGCAACAGCCACCGTTTTAGCTGTACCAAGTTGAGTAAATTTATTCAAAATATCGACTCTAGGACTTACG
>Ga0209426_1000779_pt1 | contig 26626 bp, 28 predicted proteins | sample Deesub1362B_J571_FD_187697 | JGI IMG/M metagenome (GOLD analysis project Ga0209426, IMG submission 187697) | Deep oceanic, basalt-hosted subsurface ecosystem from Juan de Fuca Ridge flank, Pacific Ocean, CORK Borehole 1362B_J2.571 (SPAdes)... ...
CAGAGAGGAGAGAAGCGACTGAATGCCCTCCACTATCCGCATAAACGCCTCCGAGATTATACCACGAATCCACTCTGCAAGCGCGTTTAGGGCTGAGATCACCGCCTCCGCGACCTTGCACAGCGCGTCCCAGATGGCGCTCCACAGCTTCGCGAGCGCGTCCAGCACCTGCTCAAGGGCGCCCTTCAGCTTCTTCTGGACCATGAGGGTGTTGCCTGCGCCGTCCCATGAGGTCACATTGATGCGGACGCTTCCGAAGGTGGCGGTGAAGACTGAGACCTTGAAGCGATGAGTCACGTCGTAAATCATGTTGTGCCCGCTCGTGTTCACCCAGAATATCTCCGCGGTGTCCAGACTGCGGATGGTGATGTTGTGTATGCCGCCCACGTCCTTCAGAATCAGATGGACAACGGCGAACACCTTCACGGGTTCGAGGCTGAAGTCATAATCAACCTCCCATCTCAACTTGAACAGGCAGACCATGGGCGGCATGTTTTCCACGACGAACGGATTGAACTGGTCGCTGAGCCATCTGCTCGCGTTTTCAAAGGCGGATGTGGAGTTGCCGTGCTCGTCGTAATCCTTCTGGTAGAGCGTCCAGAAAGAGCTCACAACCCAGGAATAGGTGTCGTAAAGCTCGGTGCCGAACCTGTTCTTGAATTCTTCACGGTAGGAGTAGTCTGTGACTAACGAGGAGTTCGAGAACCATACTTCTACGACATCGGGGATGCCGTCGTTGTGACCACTACCGCAGTAAGCATACAACAGAGTTGCATGGACGGACCGGCTCTGTTCATCAAAATAGATGCGCTCTGAAATGTAATGGCTTACTGGACTGTCTGGTGTGTTTTCGTAACCTTCAACTCCGTAAATCCCCTCATATATTGAGCCGTATGTAATCATCCTACCGCCTCTCAGGATGAATAGGCCAAATAGGCAACCTAAATCCTCTTTGTGATGTGCTCCACAAGTTTCAGGAAGCCGTCTTTGATCTCCTTTATGTCCTGCTCCATGGCGCCCATCTTATCCACAAGTTGGCCTAGAGTTGCGCTGAACTCCCCGTACTTCGCGTCCAGATAGTCAAAGCGTTTCGCGGTCTCCGTGTGGAACTCCTCGGTGCGCCTTATTGATTCATCCAGCTTCTCGCCCAGCTCTTCACGCGTGAGCTTCACTTCCTCACGGGTGAGCCTTACTTCCTCGCGCGTGGCTTGGATTTCCTCTTTCAACTCCGCGAACCCCTTATCCATCTTCTCGCCCAAATGATCAATTTTATCCCCTAGGTGGTCTATCTTCCCGGCGAGGAACTTCCCCATCCAGCTGAAGGCGAGTATTCCGATTTCTGAGCGCTCCAGCATCTCGCGCTCAGCGATGCTCATCTCGTACCCATAGTCCACGGAGAAGGTTGTGAACTCCCCCTCAGGTTCGCACTCCTCCACGCTGATGCTCTCCACGTGCGGCTCAAACGGGGTTTCGGCCTTCACGTCCAGCGCCCGAACGAATCTCTTTAACCGGACTTCATCCGCCACGGCGATGATCTCCACGCTCCCGTCATCTAAGTTGCGGACCTGCCCCTTCACGCCGAGGCGCTGGGCCATCATTTTGACGTATGCCCGATATCCAACCCCCTGGACCATGCCGGTGACCCTGATGCGGTAGGCCATGGACCCACCTATGCCTCATCCCGTATATATTCCTTTGGTCCGCAACGGACATACTGCCACATGGCGCACTCAAAGCGGGGAGCCCATCGTTGTCGCGGTCGCGGGAGTGGAGAATGAGCGCGAAGAGAACAGGGGCGATGGCCATATCGCGGAGGAGCGGGGACTCCGCGCCGTCGTCCACCACGCGGAGATGCACCGTGTAATATGCCGGTCAGGTGAACCTGTGCTTCGCGACATCCACGGCCTCGCGGATGTGGGCGTGCGTCACGGCGGTCCCATCTCCGAAGTCCCACGCGAAGGCGAGCACGTCCGCGCCCGGAGCACACGCATCTCAAAGGTTAGTGCGATGTCGCCTATGATGTACGACCGGACATCCACTATCTCCGGAGGGGCATTCCGCACGACCGCGCGTGCCTTCGCCTCCCCGCCCGCATCCCGCACCCCCCGATAATTTTTTATAGCCCTCCTGATGTGGCAGTGCGGGGTGATGGACCGATGAAGAGAGACGAACTGGAAATGCACGTGAACGACGTGATGAACGCCATACCCGAGGGGTCGGCATCGCGGGAAGAGGTCCGCTCGCTCCTCACGCGCTACCTCAACGACCTTAAGGTTTCGGTGTACGAGGCGAAGAGGACGGTGGTCAGGAAGTACGGCGGTGACGTTCATCTGCTCTCCTCCCGAATAAAGAAGATAGGGGACCTGAGGGCGGGTGATAGGGGGGTAACGGTCATAGCGCGCGTCGTGACGGTAAATCCCAAGGAAATCACCGTTGAGGGTGTCAAGAGGAGGGTGTTCTATGGCTTCCTCACCGATGAGACGGGCACCGTGCCCTACTTCGCGTGGCAATTGCCGGGGAACGTGAAGAAAGGCGGAGTTTACAAAATAAGGAATGTTCAGGTCAGGGAATGGCAGGACAAATTGGAGGTGCGGATTTCGGAGAACACGGAATTCATAGAGATGCCCCAGGACGCCGTGCCCATGACGAGGAAGAGGGACATACTCGTGGCCAAGGTGGCGGACCTCCGGCCCAGGATGGGCGCGGTTGAGGTGACCGGAAAGGTTCTCTCGGTGGAGCGCAGCATCGTGGAGACCTCCGATGGAATGAAGGAGGTCTGGCACGGCGTGCTCGGAGATGAGACGGGGAAGGTGCAGTTCTCCTCGTGGGGTGTGGCTGTGGAGGAGGGCGCGGTGATAAGGGTCAGGGGTGCATACGTCGGAACGTTCCGCGGCATGCCCACCCTCGTGATGGATGCGAGGTGCGAGATAGAGGAAACGGAGGAGGACGTGGAGGTCAGGGATCCAGTGGTCTCGCTCAGCCACCTTGAGAAGAGGGGCGGCTACGACGTCAGAGCCGAAGGGGTATTCATAGACATAAAGGCCGGTAGCGGGTTCATAAAGAGATGCCCGCAGTGCGGCAGGGTTCTGGCGACGACATCCTGCCCCGTCCACGGACATGTAAGCCCGAAGCCCGACCTGCGGATCAAGGCGGTACTGGACGACGGCACGGGCTCTGCCCACTGCATAGTGAACAGAGAGATCACGGAGCGGGTCCTGGGGAAAACGCTGGAGGAGGTCGTGGAGGAGGGCAAGGAGATGCTCGGCGACTATTCCTTCGTCTACGAGGCCATATCGGAGCGATTGCTCGGCAGACCGTGGGAGGTGCGCGGGAACGCCATAGCCGATGAGTTCGGCCTAACAATACTGGTCAGGGATCTGAAGCCCATCGCCGTGAACGTTGAGGAAGAGGCCGAGTTCCTGCTGGAGGAGTTGAGGTGAGAGGGATGAGGAAGAGAGAGATAGCATGGAGGGTTTTCGCCCGCGAACTGCGAGATGTCAGGTACACGCTCAAAGGCGATGACAGGGAACCCTTTTACGCCCTGACGCCCCTCGGAGCCAGGGTGAACAGGATTTACGCCGTGGGCGTGCTAACGCACGTCAAGGAGATTGACAGGGACTTTTACAAGGCGGTGGTCTCGGACCCCACGGGAAACTTTTACATAACGGCCGGGCAGTACCAGCCACAGGGTAGGAGTTTCCTCCAGAGGATTGACCCGGAATCGCTCTATGACAACCCCATGCTCGTCGCCTTCGCCGGAAAGGTCAGGGGCTACATGGGCGGTGAGCCACCCCGTCTATACCTCTCGGTCAACCCCGAGTTCGTGGTGAGGGCCGATGAGGACGTTAGGGCCTACTGGATACTGGACACGGTGAGGAAAACCGCTATGCGCATAGCGGCCATGGAGGCAGCCCTCTCCCTTGAAAGGCCCACCAGGGAGGCTTTGCTGGCCCTCGGCTACCCCGCCTACATAGCCGACGGTGTTGTGGAGGCCGTCAAGGAGTACGGATATGTAAACCTGGAGGGCTACAGGGATATGCTCCTGGAGGTCCTCCAGAAATTCCGTGAACTCCCCATGCCCGAGGTGTCCATGGAGGAACTCCCACCCGTTTCGGAGTTCGGCGACTATGAGGACGAGATGGAGGCGAAGGTGCTGGAGATGATAGAGGACATGGACTACGAGGGCACGGGGGCGAATTACCTGGACCTGCTGGACGCCGCGAGGAGGGAGGGCATAGGCCAGACGCGGCTGGACGAGATACTGGAGGCCCTGAAGGACCGCGGCGAGATATACGAGCCCACCATAATGAAGTACAAGAGGATATCCTAGAGCTTGTAGCCGATCTTCCGCAGGAACTCCTTTCTCTCCTTTCTGTGTTTCTCTTCCTCCACGCCCACCGGGGTCAGCCCGTCAACCACACCCACTATACCGCGCCCCTGCTCCGTCTCAACCACGATTACCTGAAGCGGGTTTGCGGTGGCCGTGAGTATCCGCGTCACCTCCACGGTGCTCTTCAGCGCCGGCAGCACGTTTATCGGATAGGCGTTCCTCAGCAGTATTACGAAGGAGTGCCCCGCGCCTATCCTCTTTGCGTTCTCTATAGCGTACCTCACGAGTTCCTCGTCTGTCCCCTCGTACCTCACAAGCCGCTCCCCGCTTGCCTCGCAGAAGGCGAAGCCGAACTTTATGCCGGGCACGGAATTCACGAGCGCCTCGTAGATATCCTCGGCGCTCTTTATGAAGTGCGTGTAGCCGATTATAACGTTTATATCTTCGGACGGCTTGGTTATCTCCACGACTTCCCACTTCATCCGCCTCACCTCGCTCCACATGGGCCGGCACCGATAAAAACGTTGTTCCAGCGCGTCTCACAACAACCCTTTTATAGGTATTGCTGGATATGTTTTGAGGTGTGAGATATGCATCTTCCCGGCGGAAAGGTGGTCAGAACTGTCTTCGGCGGCGAGGACTCCTTTGATGAACTCCTGAGGGAACTGGCTGAGAGCGCCTTTGACGGGTACATCAAGTTCTCCCGGTTCAGAGGGGGGACGTATCAGCTCGGCTATCTCGTGTTCAAGCACGGCGAGATAACCCTCGCCTATTTCCGCGGGGACGAGGAGAAGTACGGCGATGCCGCCCTGAAGTACATCGCCGAACTGGGGGCGGACGAGAACTGCATAATGGAGGTGCGCTCCTTCTCCTACAAGTCCTCAACGCTGGATATAGATTACTTCATATCCATCTACCCCGAGGCGAGGGTGACCGTGCCGGAGATCAGGCCTGCGCGCCCGAGCAGGGCGACGAAGGAGGATAAATCTGCGCCCCTCGGATACGAATCGCGGCTGGAGGAGGCGCGTCTCAGGCGCCTGAAGGAGCGGCTGGACGAGTGGGAGGAGGAGCTGAGGAGAAAGGCAAAGGAACTGCGGGAAAGGGAGAGGGAACTTCTGGACAGGGAGCGCGAACTCCAGAGGAGAGCGGACGAACTGGAGGAGGAGCGGAAAAAGCTTGAAGAGGAGCGGAAGAGGATAGAGGAGGAGAAATACTCCCTGGAGCTCAGGGCCGAGGAGGTTGAGTCCAGGGCGAGGGAGATAGAGGAACGCCTGGGCGAACTGATGTCCCGGGAGGAGGACGTGGAGACCAGGGAGGAGAATCTGAGACGCCGTGCCCGCGAACTGGCGGAGGCCGAGGAGGACCTCTCGCGGAAGCGCAGGGAACTGGAGGAAAGGGAGAGGGCGCTGGATCAGAAGGAGAGGGAGCTGAGGGAACAGGAGGCGAAGATCGCCACGGCCAGGGACCGCCTCAGGGAGGAGGCGCGCCGGCTGAAGGACCTCAAGGCGGAGGTGGAGCGGCTCCGCGCTGACCTGGAGGGGCGCCTGAGAGAACTGGAGAGGAAAGAGGAGGCCATTGCGAGGAAGATGGACGAGATCCGCAGGGCGGAGAGGGAACTGGAAATCAGGGCAAAGGAGATGGATATGAGGGAGGAGCGCCTCGCCAACCTTGAGAGGAAACTTGAGGAGGAGCGTGCGCGCCTTGAGGAGATGGCGCGCAGCGTTGAATCGGAGAAGAGGACGCTTCGCAAGATGGAGGAGATGATAAAGGAAAGGGGCGAGGTGCTGGACAGGGAGATGAGGGGCCTTGAAGAGAGAAAGAGGGCGCTGGAGCGCGAGAGGGCCGAACTCCAGGAGGAGAAGGCGAAACTGGAATCGCTCCGCGAGGAACTGCGCGCAAAGGAGCGGGAACTGGAGGAGAGGTCGGCAAAGCTGGAGCAGAGGGAGCTGGAGCTGAAAAAGCTGGACGTGGAGGTTCAGACGAAGCTCTACGACTTGGAGACCGCTAAGAAAGACCTTGAGGACGAGCGGAAGAAGATGGATGCCAGGGCTGAAATGCTCAGCATAAAGGAGCGGGAGCTGGAGGAGGAGAGGGCGAAACTGGAAAAGCTGAGAAAGGAACTGGAGGAGAGGGAGAAAATCCTCATAGAGCGCGAGGAGGACCTGGCCAGAAAGGAGAAGGACCTGGAGGAGAAGATGAAGACGCTGGAGGAGATAAAGAAGGGGTTAGAGGGATTTTAACATCCCCTCAAAGGCCTCTCTGTACGCCTCAAGCGTGCCTATGTCCGCCCAGGTGCCCGTGAAGGGCACACCGTAGACCTCGTGGTGCCCTGCCAGCCACGCTATGAAGTATCCGGGTGCATCCGGGTTGTTGCTGCCGGAGAGATATTCTTCGATGGCATCTTGGATCCCCTTGGGGAACGCGTAGATGGCGGTGGACACGAGGGTGCTCTTCGGTTTTTTCGGCTTCTCCTGCATCTCCACAACCTTCCCGCTCTCGTCTATGACTGCCACGCCGAATCTCTGCGCCTTCTTCAGGTCGCCCACATCGTAAAGCGCGATTGTGGTCTTCTTTACGCTCTCAAACTTCTCCACGAGGGGCTTAAGGGAAAAGTCAAAGTAGTTGTCGCCCCCCGCCACGATGACATCGTCGTCTATATCGTAATTCCGGAAGAGGTAGCGGAGACCCCCGATGGCGCCCAGTTTCTCCTCCTCCCTCGTGGTTGGCTCTATCACGAGCTCAATGCCCAGGCAGGGGCGCGTGCAGAGGAAGCGCTCCATCCAGAGTTTGAACTGGTCCTCGTATCGCGCATTGGTGGAGATGTAGAACTTCTTCACCCCCACGTCCCAGAGGGCGTCCAGCACCCACTCCATCATGGGACGCCCTCCCAGCGGGAGAAGCGGTTTGGGCACGAAATCCGTCATGGGCGCGAGGCGCCTCGCGTACCCGCCTGCGAGTATTATGCCCTTCATACTGGCTAATCGGCAACGCTTTTTTTAAGCGTTGTGGTGCGTTCGGCCAAAGGGATTCCTCCGTGAGTTAAATCGCTACCTTTATCAACGTTCCCGCTCATGCTCATCCCATGGTGCTCGTGTCCCCCTCCATACTCGCCGCCGATTTCTCGCGACTGGGCGAGGAACTCAGGAGATGCGAGGAGGGGGGTGCGGATGTGATTCATCTGGATATCATGGACGGGCACTTTGTCCCCAACATCACCTTCGGTCCCGTCGTGGTCAAAAGCATACGGAAGGAAACGTCTCTTCCCTTTGAAGCGCACCTCATGATAGAGAGACCCGACCTCTACTGGGAGAGGTTCGCGGAGGTTGGTGTGGGGTGGATAACTGTGCACGCCGAGGTGAAAATCCCGCTACGTCCTCTCCTGCGGGAGATGGAGGGGTCCGTGAGGAGGGGCATCGCCGTCAACCCGGGCACACCGCTCAGCCGCGTGGAACCCTTTCTGGACATGCTGGACTTCCTGCTCATAATGACGGTGAATCCCGGCTTCGCAGGCCAGACGTTCATACCGGAAGCGGCTTTGAAGGTGAAGGAGGCTGTGCACCTTCGCGAGAAGGAGGGGTTTCACTATCTCGTGGGCGTGGACGGTGGCATCAACGCTGTGACGGCTAAAACGGCGGTTGCCTATGGCGCCGACGTTCTGGTTGCGGCGAGCGCGGTCTTTCGGGGCGACGTGGTTGAAAACATAGGTCGTTTGAAATCGGCAGGTGGTGGAGATGGCCAAGATTGAAGAGGAGGTCCTGAACGAGATAAGAACGGGTCTGAAGGAGATCAGAACGAAGATCTCCGCCCTAGAGAAGAGGCAGGCCAAGGTGGAGGAGCGTCTTAAGAGGCTGATCAAGGAGGTGGAGGACCTCCAGTCGCTCGGGGCGAAGTTCAACTCCGTGGTGTACGAGGTGGAGGAGAAGATAGACACGCTCAACAGGGAATTCCTTGACGAACTGAAGGCGGAACTGGGGGAACTTGAAGCGCAGGTGGACGAACTCGCCACCGTGAGGGAGGTGGCTGAGGAGACGCGCGACATCGTCAGAAGTTACTTTGAGAGGATAAAATTTCAGATAATGGACCTTGAGGACTTCATAAGGAAGGAGGTGCGGTGACATGGCGGATGTGAATAACGTTATAAATGTGCTGAAGAAGTTGAGGGGCGAACTCCCCAAAAAGGTGCTGAAGGAGGAACCCAGGGCCCCAGAGGCTCTGGACGACGCGATAGCGATACTGAGGGAGTACGCGAACACGCAGAAAAAACTCAGCAAGTACATGGAGGAGATGGAGGCCCTCACAGCGGAGATGCGCGAACTGAGGACCTCCGAGAGAGAGGCGCTGGAGCGGGAAAAGGAGACCCTAACGGAGAAACTGGACGAGATAGAGGCGATACTGGAAGAGTTGAAAGAACTGTCCGGACGGGTTCTTGCGCTTGAGAGCAGGGAAAAGGCCGTGTCTGAGAAGGAGTATGCGCTCTCACAGTGGGAGAAAAAACTCGCTGAGCGCGAGAAGTGGCTGGACGGTCTGATAAACGCGAACACGGAGGTCTCTCAGAAACTGAGCGAGAAGAGCGAGGAAATCAGCAACCTCCTCGCGGAGTTCCACAACAGGTATGCGGAGTGGGAGGAGTATAAGGCGGAGGAGGAGCGCCGTCTCCGCGAGATGGAGGAGAGCCTCAAAAAGCGCGAGGAGGTTATAGAGCGCCTGAAGTTCAATCTGGAAGAGAGGGAAAAGGCGCTTCAGAGGAAGGAGGATGAGGTCGCCGAACTTGAGAGGAGGAAGTTGGACCTGGAAGAGGAGATCCAGAAACTTGAGGAGTCAAAGCGCGCCATACTCAAGGATGAGGAGGAGCGCCTGCAGGAGATGGAGCGGTCGCTCATGGACAGGGAGCGCGAACTGGCCGGCTATGCCCGCCTGCTCGCCGAGAGGCAGGAGAAACTGGAGGAGCGGGAAAGGATGCTGAACGAGAAAGAACTTGAACTGTCGCGGAGAGAACAGGAGATACGCAGAAGGATGTCAGAGGTTGAGGAACTGCGGCGGGAGGCGAGGTACCTGCATGAGAGGATACAGGAACTGGAGGAGAGAAAGAGCCTTCTGGAACAGGAACTCGCAGCGATAAGGGCAAAACTCTAACGCTCGGCCCTCCACCTCTCCCTCAGACACGAAAGTATGCGCAGTGAAAAAGTGTGCAATTTAACCGGCACCTCCTCCTCTTCCATCTCGTTGAGCGCATCGCGGGCCGAGAGAAGCAGTTTCTTAACCACCGCGATGTCATCCGGGTTGTCGGAGACGAACGCCACAAATGTCCCGCTGTAGTCCATTATGACCTTCCGCCTCTCCCCCATCAGACACACTATGATTTTTGGATAATATATACTTTCCCCTCACAGGGGCAGGGCATAGACCTCAAATATGCCCGCCGTCCTGAGTTTCATTTTCCTGTAGAACTCCACAGAACCCGTGAACTCCTCGGCGGTCTGCAGAACCATTTCATGGGCGCCCATCTCCCGCGCCCTCTTTGCGAGTTCACAGATGAGGGCGGTGCCTATCCCCGTTCTCCGGTGCTCCTTCCGCACAGCGAGGCTCAGGACCTCAACGCGCGTTCCCGCCACGTTGCCTATTATGTACCCGGCGAAGGCGCCGCCTCGCTCGGCGACGAGGAAGATTATGGAGGGGATGGCGTTTATCCTGTAGAAAGATGCGCGCTCCCACGCCCAGTAGTCGTCAAAGGTCTCCGCCTCCAGCCGGAGCACGTCTTCCATGTCATCCGGGATGAAATCCCGCACCGTGCGCTGTGGCTCGCAGCGGGGCAGTTTGCCCCTCATGAGGTGTACCGTGTACCTCCTTTCGGCGTCCATGGACTGCAGAACCTCGCGGACAACATTGGCCGATACTGGCGTGTAGAAGAGTATCACCTCCACCTTTCCACGGAGGGCCTCCACATTCGCCTCAACTATTTCCTTTGCGAGCGGCCTCATGGCCTTTATGCACTTGATGCGGACTTCCCCGTATTTCTCCTTTATAACGTTGTAGGATGATATGCATACGATCTGCCCCGAGGTCTCCGCTATCAGAACGGTGCCCCGCCTCATGAGCATCTCCGGGGCGAGAACCCTCAGCGTCTTCTCGTCGCTGGGACGGAACCGCCTTATCACGGTTGATGATTGTGCCCCAATCATTTAACCTTTTTGAAATACACGTAGAGGAGGGACGCGAGGAAAACCACACCTCCCCCTATCCCCCCCGTGGCTGCGCTCTCGCCCAGCCCGACAGATATGTAGACGCTCACGGAAAACGCCAGTATGGCGGATATTATGAGGTAAAGGGGGATGTCGTCCACGGTTACAGCATTGTACAGGAAAAACATGCACACGATGATCACGCCCACGAACCCGCCGTGGGCCCAACCGAGGAAAGATGCCACGACGAGACCCGCTATGATGGCAACTATGATACCTATGAAAATCTCCATTACCTGTTTCAGCCACCTGTCCTCCATGTTTCCCATATCCCTGTCATGGAAAATAAAACTTCGCATTTATTTATCAGGAGAAGCGCCCTCAGGCCCGGCGGGCACCTGTCTGTCTGCGACGGGAGACCTATGCATATCCTTGGATATTTCCCCCGAGCGATGAGATGCAGGGTCTCCAGACGCTAGAAGATCCTCTCTCATTTATTGGGTTGTGGTGCGTTGCGCCCAGCAACCTCCCGTACGCGGTTAATTATTACTCTGCGATGCGCCCACGTTCAAAGGTCGTTCGATGCAAACTTTAAATCCCACCCCGCGGTATTCAGATATGTGATACCCGGGCTGGAACGGTACTTCGGCATACTCCGCGGTGAGGCCGTCGCGAAGTTTCAGGCGGTCAGGAGGGTGGAGGCAGAGCGAGTTGAGACGCTGGACGAGATGTGGAAGCAGCACGCCGCACTCAAAGAGAAGATGAAGGAACTCCTCGCAGCCCCTCCCGACGAGGTTCTTGCCCTCCCGACCCCCCGCTATTCCCTCCTGCACCTGAAGGTGGACATACTGATGGAAGAATTGAAGAGATGCGGATTTTGCAGCAGGGCGTGCGGGGTGGACAGGACCCGGAGAAAGGGCTTCTGCGGCTGTGGGGAGGAGAGCCACTACGCCTCGGAGTTCCTCCATCCCGGAGAGGAGAGGGAACTCGTGCCCTCGCACACGATATTCTTCAACGGATGCACCTTCAGGTGCGTCTTCTGCCAGAACTACGACATAGTGCACGGAACGGGAAAACTCGCCCTCCCGTGGGAACTCGCGGCCCTCATAGACCTCCGCTTCTCACAGGGTGCGAGGAACGTGAACTTCGTCGGGGGGAATCCGGACCAGCACGCCCACACCGTTCTCGCAACTCTGACACGCGTCAGGTCCAACGTGCCCGTCGTCTGGAACTCAAACATGTACCACAGCGAGATGCTCGCGGAGGTCATAGAGGACGTCGTTGACGTCTGGCTCGGCGACTTCAAGTACGGCAACGATGAGTGCGCTGAGAGGTACTCCGGCGTTGAGAACTACTGGCAGGTGGTCACGCGGAATTTCCTGAGAGCGGCGCAGCGCGGTGAGGTTATCATACGGCATCTGGTCATGCCGTCCCATCTGGACTGCTGCACGGAGCGCATCGCCTCGTGGGTGGCGGAAAACATGGGACCCGACGTCCGCTTCAACCTGATGTTTCAGTACTGGCCCGCCTACAGGGCAGACCAGCACCCGGAGATAGCGAGAACGCTGATCGCAGCGGAGAGGCGGCGCGCGATGGACATCGTGAGGAGACACGGCCTCTGGAACCTGGCGTAGTTGAGGTCAAGTTTTATTAAACCCGAGTGCATACACTCCGGCGTGCACGTGGAGGCCATCGGCCTGTCCAAGGCGTTCAACGGGTTTTACGCGCTGAGGGACCTGAACCTCAGGGTGGAGGGGGCCGTGTGCTTCGGCTACCTCGGCCCCAACGGCGCTGGAAAGACAACGACGCTGAAGCTCTTCACAAACCTGCTCCGGCCGACCTCGGGTGAGGCGCGCATCAACGGTCATACCGTTCACGCAGAGCACACGAAAGCGCTGAGGGACGTCGGAGTGATCGTTGAGACACCGGAGTTCTACCCGTACCTCACCGCCCGGGAGATCCTTTCGTTCCAGTGCGACCTCAGGGGTGTCCCGCGGAGGGAGATAGACCACGTGCTGGAAAGGGTGGGACTGTACGAGAACAGAGACCTGAAAGTTGGGAAGTTCTCCCGCGGGATGAAACAGCGCCTCGCGCTGGCGTCTGCGCTCGTGACCAACCCCGGCATACTCCTGCTGGACGAGCCCACCGCGGGCATGGACCCCATGGGCATGGTTGAGATGCGACGCATCATAGCGGATCTGAAGAGGGAAAACGTGCTCATATTCCTCTCGTCGCACCTGCTATACGAGGTGACGGCCATATGCGACGAGATAGCCATCATACACCACGGCCGGCTGCTCCTTAGAGACACGATGGAGAACGTGGAGAGGAAATTCGCCGGCCATGTGGTCCTTGTGGATTTCGCAGACGATGTCCACGAGGAGAACCTGGAGGACCTCCCCCACGTCCGCGCCGTGGAACAGGTGAACACGCGGAGATACCGTCTAACCTTCAGGGGGGGCACGGACGAGCAGCACGCCCTCCTGAGGGCCATGGTGGAGAGGGGGTTGCGCGTCATAAGTTACAGGGAGGATGGGCTGGCGCTGGAGAGGGCCTACATGAGGTTGATAGGCGGTGATGAACGTGGATGACCTCCGCCAGATGCTCGTCATCGCGAAGTACAGCTTCACCGTGCATGTGCGCAGCAGGAGGTTCTACACTCTGCTGGGTATAACAGGTCTGCTCGCCCTCGCAACGCTGCTCGCCTCGTGGGCCTTCATGGACGTTTCCAAGACCACGGCCCTGGACCTTGCGACCACCTGGGTGGCCATCCTCAAATTCCTGACAGTTTTGAGCGCTCTGTTCTTTGGACCCCAGGCCATCGCCAAGGAGTTCCAAGAGAAAACGGGCTATTTTCTCCTCCCCACTCCCGTTAAGAGGGAGGTTATCTTTATGGGCAAATACATCGCCGCCCTCGCTGTATCCCTCTCCGTAGTGCTCCTTTACTGGGTCTTCGCGGTGGTGCACATATACACGGCGTTCGCCCGCGTCCCCCCGGAGGTGGCCATGTCCGTGGGCCTTTCCCTCCTGTACACCGCCTCCCTTCTGGCCCTGACGTTTTTCATCAGTTCCCTCTTCAGGTCAGGAACAACGGCAATCGCCATATCCGCGGTTCTGTACTTCTTCGTCCTCAACACGGTGTCTTTCCTGCTCATGCTGGCAGGGGTTGAACCGTGGTTCATGATAGACTACGTCTCGGGGGTTATAAACAACGTCCTCATGGAGCCCTATCCGCCCCACGTGGTTGAGCAGACAGCCGGCGGCATAACCCTCAGATTGTACTACCCGCGTCTGGACGTCAGCGTGGCCGTCATGGCCGCCTACATAGCCGTGTGTCTGATCGCAGGCGCGCTCATATTCCGTAGAAGGGAGATGAGGTGATGTGCGGAAATTTTAAATACTGCCACAATTCCTGTGTCTGAAGGTGTGACGAGATGGACCCGGAAACCATAACCGCCTACTGCGACGCGTGCGGTGGGGAGACGCTCCACGAGGTGATGAGGGTGGTGAGCGGGGGAAAGAGGGGCATGCACGTCACGGCGCGCTGCTCGGAGTGCGGCCTCGTTCACCAAGTGGAGATGTCCTTTGAGCGCGTCAAGGAGATCCCCATCGTTGTGAGCTGGATGGGGACGAGCGAAAACGACAGGATGGTCGCACCCCTAGGGGAGAGGCTCCGCGTGGGAGAGGAGATATATCTGGACGATGATAGACTTCTCATAACGGGCATAGAGGCGGACGACGGGCGCATGGTGAAGGAGGCGGAGGTTGAGCGGATAAAGACCCTTTTCACAAAGAGGTACGACAGGGTCCGGGTGAAGGTGTCCATCAACAGGGGAAGCAGAACCACGAGCAGAAACATATTCGTCGCCCCGGAGGAGGAGTTTGAGGTGGGCGAGGTGCTGGAGGTGGACGGCATAAAGGCCGTGATACACCGCATGAAACTCGAGGAGCACTTCATAACGAGGGGGGCGGCGCCCGCCAGGAAGATCGTGAGGATATACGCAAAGGAGGTAAGGGAGAAGTGGAGGAGGTGAAAACCATGGATAGAAAGCAGACCGCCTGTATGCTTCTGGCGGTGGCCTCGGCCGTCGTGTTCCTTACCGGGCTGTACTTCCTGCTCAATCTGGACTACGTGGTCCGGACAGTGAGCGCCACGGGCATACCCTACGGCAACAACGTGGCTGGCATCGCGGTCACCGTTATCTACGCCTATATAATCTGGGAGTTCGCCATGGGGTGCGCCCTGGCGGTGGGCGCGTGGGCCTCCTTCACGGGAAGATTGAGAGCCGCAAGGGTTTTGTGCCTCATAGGCCTGCTCTCCCTAGGGCAGATGTTCCTGGGCAGTCTCCTTTCCCTCGTGGCGTATTTCGTCCTGAGAAAAGCGGAAAGAGGCGTTCATGCGTAGGCCAACTTGCGTATCTCCCTCTCCAGCCTCCGGGCCTTCTCCTCCCCCCCGAAGGTCTTCATAACCTTGCCGAGCGCCTTCGCAAGGGCTGGCAGATCCTCCGGCCTTATGTTGTCGGGGTCTATGCCCAGGTCCTTGCACTGCTTCTTTATTATGAACTTCCCCAACTGGCCCATCTCCTTCGACATCAGATCCTCTATCCTCTGGCTTAGCACAGAAGGCATCTGATATGCTGTATGTATCCCGCGATAGATAAATTTTTCCTGCCCGCATCTCCGGGTTCCTCAAAAGATATATTGCACCGTTGCCATGGAGTTCCGGATGAGCTGTTGTAAAAAACTGTACCACGCGGTTTACGTGCTGACCATAGTCGCTAACCTCGTGGTAGCAGGTATAACCTTCGCCCTCATCTATCCGGTGGCGACGGGCGACATAACGGTAGTTCCGCCGTCCCCCTCCGAGGTCATATGGGAGTACGGGGAGCCCTATCTCAATCTGACGCTTCCGGTGAGGTTAAAAAATGGCGGATACTTTTCCATATCGGATATGTCGCTCACGTTCCACGTAAAGAACGCCACGGATACCTTTCTGGATTACACACACGTTTTCGGTACCGTTGAGGCGCGCAGCGTGTCCGTTCAGACGCTGGTGATACCGATAAACCTGAGGGAACTGTACGAAAAGGAGGCGCCCTCCTTTTACCACTTCTACAACCCCGATACGTTCAGCGTGACCGTGGGAATAAAGGCCAACTACGGGGGCTCGCTCGTCCACTTTGAGGCCGACTACACCGATGACCTTGAATGGGAACCCATATTTAGAGACGCCGGACTGCGGGGCGGGGCCACGATGAGGAACGAGGGTGATGCCAGAGTCATATCAATACCCTTCTACATCGTCACCGCGAGTTACCTGTTCGGCACCGCGCACCTGGAGGCAACGGTGAGGAACTCCACCGGTGTCGTCGGCACGGTCTCTCAGGACGTTGAACTCGGTGGGAGATACGAGGATACCATGGACATTCTATTCACCGGGAGCGTTGAGGACTTCCTGACGCGAAATCAGTACCTCACGATAGATGCAACCATATCCTTTGCGGGCCTTGAACTTCACAGGACATGGCATTACAACTGGAGGGGCCCCATGGAAAACCTGTGGGTTGATGTGAGCGCCGATGGCTCTGTTAGGTACGGATTCACAAACGGTTGGAGCGTGGGCTACACGCTGGATATAAACGCAACGCTTTACAACGGCAGCGCCGTGGTGGGCTACGGAGAGGCAAGGGGCAGCGTCCCGCCGAACTCACCCTTTGAAGGGAGCGTGCCCGTGACGGCATGGGGAGCACCGGACAGGGCCGTCGTGAGGATCAGGTGTCCGGAGTACGGCTTTGAGGTGGTCAGGGAGGTGAGCGTTTGAAAATTAAGATCATAGAGCCGCTCTGGGTCGGCTTCGTGGACGTTCTGGTCTTCATAGCGCTTCCCATTTACACCATCTCGCTCATATCGGAGCGGTACCCTGAGGTCATGGCGTACAGGGAGGTTTACCTTTATTCCATCATAACCATACTCGGCCCCCTCGCGGTGGTGACCGTTGTCCTGGAGCACATGTCCAGAAAGGGCTCCATGAGGAGATTCCTCTTCTCCGTGGCGCACACAACGGTGGCCCTCGCGTGGCTTTACCTCATCCTTGGGCAGGGCGTCACCGAGATCTTCTACAGGGGATTCAGGATACGGCTGGAGGATTACGCCCTTCTTTACATGTCCATGGGTGCCATATCCCTCAGGTACCTGCTCGCCGGCGTGGAGATGCTCAGCCATAGAGACGAAGAACGTAAACCCTCTCCCCGGGCGGCCCGGATATGAGGAGGATGTCCGCATCGTCCATGTAAGACGTGATGTTCACCTTCACCGGGGGCATAGGGTACATCTGAGCGCCTTCCGTCTGCCACCTTTCGGAGCAGAGCACGTAGCCGTCTATGGCCGAGTTCTCCTCCATCAGAAGCGGCGCGCTCGCGGACACGGGGACGTCGTAGGCGTTGTGTGCCACCCTTCCGAGTTTGTCGTCCGTGTACACTGTGGAATTGACGCCGGATAGATACGACGCGGCATTCATCTCCCACCCGTGGACGTACATATCGGCGCCGAAAGCGCTCCAGCCCACGTAGGCGATCGGAGTTGTGGTGGATATAACGACCACCGCCATCGCCACAGCGCCGTAAACCCTGAACCTGCTGCCCTTTGATGAAAACGCCCCCAACGCTATGAGCAGGGATACGAGGGGAGCGAGAAGAACCGTTGTTCTGGACGCTATGTGGTGAGATACGAAATCCCTCGCGCGGAGAAAGGCGAAGAGGTACATGTGCATCACCGACAGCACGTATCCCACAAAGAGGTCCTTCGCGGGAAACACCGTGTGGAGGAGGAGCTGTCCCCCGCGCACCAGAAACGGCAGGGCCAGGACGTAGCCGAGAGTGAAGGCGAGAACCATCTCGTTGAACCCGAGCGTGTCCCTGAACAGGGGGGACACGAAGCCGTAGGCGTATATTGCAAGGGGCACTGCTGTGAAAGCGGCGGCCAGTTTAACGCTCCCGCCGCGGTCCCACGTCCACCTGTTCAGCCAGTAGCATATTATGGTCAGAGGCACGAGGACGGCGAGGAAAAGGAGCATCTCGCCGTATATGGGCAGGAGCTCCGTCCTGTCAAAGTTGACCGAGGTGTAATAGGCGTAGATGGCAGACCACAGTGCCAGGGGAAGGGCGATGTGGCGCACGGAGCGCCAGCCGTCCTCCGGGAAAGTCGATAGGACCCTGTTGAGTGATATGTAGGTCACCGTGAGGGCGCAGATGAAGGCGGTGAAGTGGTGCGTTATCAACAGGAGGAAGAACATCGCAACGGAAATGGGCTTCCCCCTCGGATGCGTGTACAGATAGAGGGATGCGAGCATTATGGGTATTGAGAAGCCCTGCTTCCAGATGGAGGAGGAGGCGTAGACGCTGAGACCGCTGACGACGACCAGCGTGCCAGCCAGAAGCGCGATTGATTCCCTCCGCGTCCAACGCAGGGCCAGTGCGTAGACGCCGAGGCACGCCGTGGAGGACACGAGCAGTGTCAGGGCGATGAGCGATGTCCTCGCGTCCACGCCGGAGGCGGAGGAGATGGCACCTGTGAGCGCGTTCAGCAGGGGCGTGGCCGGCGTGTGGTTGTTGTTGTAGGCCACTCCATCGGGGTAGTTCAGATTTCCGTGCTCCGCCACCCACTCCGCGGCCCTGTACTCCAGAATGGAGTCAACGTTGTAGGGCTGCTGGGTGACTGCGAGCGGATAGGCGTTGACCGCTAAGGACGCTATGAGCATCAGAAGCAGGACGCTATGCCTCATTCAGCACCTCCTCCAGTTCAATGTACTCCCTGCCCCTCGCACCCCTATCAACCATCTGCGCCACGGATTTCCGCACGGCGGGCATCTGAACGGAGAAGTACGAAGCGGCTATGGAGATCAGAAGCGATATCAGCGCGGATACCAGCAGGTCTGCGAGGTTGACGGAGAAGGTCACCGTGTGTCCGAAGGCCCTTAGCGTTCCGGTGGACGTTATGAGCAGGAATATCGCCAGACCGAGCAGTATGCCCAGGGTGGTGGAGACGAGGAAATAGCGGGCGAACTCACGCAGAACTATCATCCTTATGTCGGCCTTCGTGGCCCCTATGGCCCTGAGAACTGCGAGATTGCGCTTTCTGTCTTCATAACACCGGGAAACTATGCTCTCCACCCCGAGCACCATCAGGATGGCCGTGGCCATGATCACCGATGATATGAGAACTATGAAATTGCCGCGGGATATCTCAATGGCCTTGTACACCGCACCGCCCCTTGACTCCAGTTCCACATCCTTCCCGTATTTTATCAGCAGGTCTATCGGCACCCTTTCAAGGTATTTCTCGCTCACCTCCACTATCCATCGGACGCTTTTCTTACCGTCTGTGACCTCCACCACGTGCCTGCCCGCCGCGAGGGGATCAAAGTCCCTGACCGCGTAAACGCTCTCACCGCCCCCCACGGAGACCGTTATGTTCCCCACCACCTCGCCGTCCACGGTGATGTTGAGTGTCAGGTTACCGCCGACGCCTCCTGAGTTGACCGCACCCACGCGGACCTCCCACCTCTCGTTGTCGTACTCGGGCGCGTGAAGGTCTGCGTTCCAGGATATCTCGGGAAGTAGACCCGTCTCAAAAACGGACACCGTTAGATTGGCCATTGCTATGTTTCCAAGGGAATCCGCCGCAACGACCTCTATCAGGTACGTCCCCGGTCGGTTGAAGGTCACCGTGAGCGAGTTGGAGTGACGGACGTAGTCGGCACCGCTCACGGTTGCAACCGCTATCTCATTGGCATCCCACAGCGTTATGTTGAGGGGCTCTCCGACCCCCACGGAGGTGGCCGCCGGAACTATGAGTGGCGGCGTCCTGTCCAGAGAGTAGTTCAGCGTGAAGGTCACGTCTGTGGTGTTGACATGTCCCGCAGGGTCAACCGCGCGTATACTCGCCGTGTATGTGCCCTCAGGAAGGTATTTTATGCCCCCAGCCGTGCGTTCCGACATGCTCACGGACACACGCTTTCCCGAGCCGTCAACCGACCGGACAGCGCTTCCGTCAAGGTACAGGACGACGGAGTAGTTCTCAACGCGGAAATCGTCTTCCAGCATCGCCGTGAAACTACCGTCGGGGGCCACCTCGCCTGTGTAGTACGCCACGTAAGGCGGAGACGAATCGTTCCACTCCCCCACCTCAACGGTGAACTCAAAACTGGCCACGTTTCCCGCGAGGTCCTCCGCCTCTGCGAGAACCGTATAATTCCCTCGCAGGTTATCCGTGGGTATGTTCAGATATTCACCCTCGTATGTCTCCTCATAGGTACCGTTGTAGATGACCGCCCTTGAGAACAGCAGCCCAACGTCTTCCTGCACGGTGCCACGGATCGTCTCGCCGGTTCTGACCCTCTGGTTTGCCCACGGGAAGCGTATCCATGGAGGTGTGTTGTCTACGACCACCGTTATGTTGCCCTCCGTGTAGTTGTACCCCATGTATCCCCAGACGTGAAAAACCGTCTCGCCCTCCGGGAGCGTTGATAGGTTTATGTACCTGGGGAGGGGCAGACCTTCCTCGTAGGCACCGTCTGCGGAGTAGAGCAAATCGTAGTCCGTTGCTATCTCAAGGCGTGAGGATGAGTTTCCGTAGGCCGTCAGGTTTTCCACGTGGGTGGCGTTGAGCGTCACCGCCTCGCTTAGAGGCAGCACGGCATAGCACGTGAGCGCGAAACTCCTGTTCTCGTATCCCGGAGCCGATGCATAGCCCGTCAGAGCCCCGGATGTGTTTAGGGTGAACATCGCGTTTCCCGTCGCGTCCGTCACCGCCACGGTATCCCCCACGGACACCGTACAGCCCTCAACCGGTTCTCCCCGGGCGTTCACGACCGTGACGTTGAAAGGCACCCCTGCAAACACCTCCATGGGCGCGCGGATCTGCAAACTCCGGTTCACAACCTCAACGTATCCGGTCAACGCGTGGGGAAACAGATCGTCCACTATCTCTGCCCTGAGCGTCTGGTTGCCAAGGTGAATTGGTACGAGCGTGAAGTTCAGAGCCGCCTCTCCGTGCCCCTCCAGCGTCACGGTCCTCTCCGCGGTTATGTTTCCGAGCACAACGCGTACCCGACACTCCCCGCCGGCTGAGGCGAAGTTCTCAACGGTAACGCGGATCGCCATGGGCTCCCCCACGTGGCCGGGAGTGCCATAATCGAGGTCCTTCACATAGAATTTGGGATGGGACGGGTCCAGCAGCGCGCTCATCCGCTCCGGGTCGTGGCTGAGCACGCGGACGTAGGCGACCGTGCTGGTACGCATTCCGGCTATGGAGCGGGCGAGCGAAACGCTTATCAGGAGTTCGTCATCGGCCATTCCGCCCGTGCGGAAAACGCCCACGATGCGCACCGCGCCGATATAACTCTTGAACCCACTTGGGAGGAGGACGGTGCCGTTGAGGGGGATGTTCACCCTGCGCTCCAGGTTTATCCCTATCAGACCCTCGCCGGGGCCGGAAGGCATCCTACCTCGCACCAGTCCGCCCCCCTCCATCCGAAAAAATTTGTCGTAGTAGACTCCTCTGGCCACCACCGGTTCCCCGTGCAGAACCGTGAAAACCATTATCTCTGGGCTCACGCATTCCACGAAGGAAAGGTTCTCAACGGCCCACGCTATGCCCTCGCTCATCTCGCTCCTAAGCGGATTGGGGTCGTCGGATCTGGTTATGATGTATATGTCCTCGCCGGACAGGAGTTCATCGGGCAAACGCGCTATCCCTGTGAGCGTGGTGAACGTGGCCGTGAAGAGTGCGACTATCAGGACTATTCCCACGACGGCGTGCCTGGATATTATCACCGGGTTGCACCTCCCCTGATTATGCCCATGGGCGGCACGCTGAGCGCCTCCCGTATGGGTAGGGCCGACGAGGCCATGGATGCGACCATGGTCAGGACGAACGCCATTCCAAGGTGGTGAATCGGGACGAAGACCTCAAAGTAACCCGTGACTGTCAGGTAGGTCACGAGGGCATAGGAGGTCATTATGCCGAGGGATGTGCCCAGCAGAGAACCGAGGAGGGAGACAACGAGCGCCTTGCCCGCGAACGACAGGACGATAACGGACCTGCCGCCCCCCATGGCCCTCACTATGGAGATCGTGCGCCTCTGCCTGACCGCCTCCAGATGCAGGAGGGCGTTCGTGAGGAAGAAGACGGAAAGGAAGGATATGGCGTATATGAGGTATATGTCCGAAGCGACTTCCTCTGACGAGAGGCCGAAGAAGTCCACCATGGACGGGAGGGACACCGCACCCTCAACCCGGTCGCTGAGCAGAACGGCGTTGTAGAGCCCCCGCGTGGAGGGATACAAGGACCACACATCCGTGATGTTCGCTATCACGTAGCCCTCGGGGAAGAGGGAGCGGACGCTCCCCACGACTGTAAGGTTGAGCGATTCGGAGCCGACACGCACGGAGAGTATCTGGCCGGCACCCCCTTTCCACGTTATGTACGCCTCCCCTGGACCGGGGTCGGAGCTCACAACGTTGCCGGGGGGATCAACCACCCCAACGATGTAGGTCTCAACGCCGTTGACCTCCGCGGGGAGAATCAGCATGTACGTGGCGTTGGGGTACGTCTCGCTCAACGTGGGCTCGTCCAGAAGGTCGTCCATGAGCAGGTAGTGGGAGGTTTTGAACTTCTCAACGACCCTCTGACTTGAATGCTGAAAGCTGTAGACGACCGTTGAAACCGTCACGATGAACATCACGGCTATGGACACGGATATGACCGTCATGAAGGTCCTTCTGTCCATGCCGAAAACGATGTTCCTGAGGTACATGACACCGAGTTATCGGAATGCCTTATATATTGGTTTCGCCATCAGATAAATCGGATGGAAATACTCAGGGCCGAGAATCTATGGAGACGGTTTGAGGGACGGGACGTCCTCAAAGGGCTGAGTCTGTCCGTTGAAAGGGGAGATATGGTCCTAATACAGGGCCCATCGGGAGTGGGAAAGACCACCCTGCTCAACATTCTGGCCGGGCTTGACATACCAGACAGGGGGGAGGTGTACATAGAGGGTGAGCCCATCTTCACCATGGATGAGGACGGCAGGGCGAGGCTGCGGCTCAACAAAATAGGAATGGTCTTCCAGGATATGAACCTCATAGACGACCTGACGGTGTACGAGAACATCGCACTTCCCCTGAAACTGGCCAGAAGGAAGTGGAAGAGGAGGGTTGAATACCTCCTGGATTACTTCGGCATAAAGGATATAGCCAGGAAGAAACCCTACCTTCTCAGCGGGGGCGAGAGGCAGAGGGTGGCCATAGCGAGGGCCATGGCCAACGACCCGCCACTCATACTGGCAGACGAGCCCACATCAAACCTGGACGCGGAAAACGCCGAGAGGGTGGCGGGGATGTTCGTCCGCCTGAACGAGAGCATGGGCACCACGGTGGTGATAGTGTCCCACGACCCGCGCATCGGCCACATAGGCAGGAGGAGGTACGTTCTGAATGATGGACGCCTTGAACCGCTTGAGGAATGACGAGCGGTTCGCGCTCACGCTGCTTATACTGCCCGTCCTCATAGCATCCTCGGCGCTCCACGGCACAGTCGCATCCCTCTTTCTCACCATCGCGGGACTCGTGGTGCTGCCGGGCGCGGTCGTTGTGAGAACCTTTTCCGACCTGCACCGCGAAGCGGCCCTGCTGCTCGGTATACCCGTGGGCGCCGCCATCGCTGGAGGTCTTTCCACCGCCCTGGCCCTCCTATCGGTTCTGAACCCTTTGCTTCTCGGAATGTGTCTCTTCGCCCTGTGCGCTTCCCTGCTCCTGCTCAGAGGCGGGGGGAGCATGGAGTTCGTCCCCAGCAAAATGAGGGCTCTGTTCGTCGCCGCCCTTATGATAATCACAGCAATATGGGCCTACCCCCACATAGTAACAGAACAGCGGGAATACATCACAGCGTATCTGATAACGCCCGAGAACGTGACAGAGGGGGAGAATTTCACGCTCGTGGTCCACCTTGAAAGTTCGTACAGGGAAGACGTGGCGATATGGCTCAACCTGACCTACGGGGACCTCACCGATAACAGGTCCGTCCGCCTCGGTCCGGGGGATGCCGCGGACGTTGAGTACACACTCCGGGCCGACGGAAACTATGGGGTCCGCGTGGACATATACGTGAACGGGGAATATTACGGCTCGCTGTCCTGGCGCCCTCTGGAGAGCAGGTAGTTCAGCGCGGCCCACTCAACGAGGTCGCGCTCGCTCAGCGGCATTCTGAGCGATGCAGACGTCTCACGCACGAGTTGGAGGGCCGTGAAGGGCCCGGCCGGTCTGATGCACCTCACCTGCAATCCAAGCGCGTCCGCCTCTCTGCGTATCACGCTCAGCAGCGTGCCGGGTGAGAGGGAGCCGGTGTATCTCAGCGAGACCTCACCGTCGTCCGCACCGACGGAAAGGCCGTCAATCTCCCGTAGACGGGCCACGAGGGTCGCCGTCTCTCCGGCGACTTCCACCACAAGTTTCAGAGGGTACCTGGAAACGTATACAACGGTCGCCCCGAAGGGCGGCATCTCGCGCGGTCCCATGTCGGGCGCGTGGATTTCATCCGCCATCCTTTCCCGCAGGTCCTCCCACTGCATATGCCCGTTCCGCACGTCCCACGGCGTTCTTCTACCCTCCCTCCTCGCCGCCTCTCCGCATAGGTACACGGGGTAGCCCATTTCCGCGGCCATCTCCGCCACGCGCAGGGCGAAGTTCACCGCCATCCCCATCTCCCTCCCGGGGAGCGGATAGACGGGTACAACATCCACAAAGCCGATGCGTGGATAGGCACCGTAGGCCATTGAGACGTCCCTCGTTTTACCGTACTCGTAGAGACGCCTCAGCGCCTCCTGCAGTTCCTCCTCCTCTCCGAGGAGGAGAAATGCGCTCCTGTTGTGCTTCTCGCTGACCTCTTCGCGGAGCAGGTACGGACCGCGAAGCGCGTCCCGCACCTCGTCTATGACTCTCCGGTCCTGCCCCTCGGCGACGTTCGGCTCCACCATCAGCAGCATGTCATCTCCATGCTCCGCGAAAAATAAATATTTGCCCGCACCCTCACGCATTCTATGCAGCGACTCGTGATAAACGCCTCCGAGATAGTCGTGGTGCCGGACCCGGGCAGGCCACGCGTAGGGAAGGAGATGAGGGACCTGGGCATCATCAGAGACGGACACATCATTGTTGAGGGCGAGAGAATAGTGGAGGTGGGGCCCGGCTTTGAGAGGGGAGACGAGGTCATAGATGCACGGGGGAAGACCGTGCTCCCGGGATTCGTTGACCCGCACACACACCTGATCTTCGCGGGCACACGGGAGGACGAGATGATGATGCGGCTGGACGGCCTGACCTACATGGAGATACTGAGGAGGGGTGGTGGAATACTGAGAACCGTCCGGGCCACGCGGGAGGCGAGTAAGGAGGAACTGGAAGAGCAGGCGAGGAGACGGCTGGATACCATGCTACTCCACGGCACCACCACGGCGGAGGCGAAGAGCGGCTACGGGCTGGACTACGAGACGGAGAGGAAGATGCTTGAGGTCATAAACGGAATGAAGCATCCCGTTGACCTAGTGCCCACGTTCCTCGGCGCCCACGCGCTGCCCCCCGGGAGGGACGGCGACGAGTTCATAGACGAGATGATAGACGTCATGTCGCGGGTGAGACATCTGGCGAAGTTCGCCGACATTTTCTGCGAGAGGGGCGTCTTCACACCCGAACAGTCAAGGAGATACCTCATGGCGGCGAGGGAGATGGGGCTTGTGCCGAAGATTCACGCGGACGAGATCGCCGATATCGGGTGCAGTGCGGTCGCTGTGGATGTGGGCGCCATATCGGCCGACCACATGGTGAGGACCTGCGACCGATCTATAAAAGCGCTGGCCGACGCAGGGATCATATCCGTCTTCCTCCCCGGCACCCCCTACGTGCTGTTTCACACAGAGTTTCCACGCGCCAGGAAGTTCATCGAGATGGGGGCCCCCGTGGCCATAGCCACGGACCTCAATCCGAACTGCTTCACGGAGAACATGCAGATGATAATATCGCTGGCGGTTACGAGGATGAGGATGCACGTGGACGAGGCGATAACGGCGGCCACGCTAAACGCCGCCTACGCGCTTGGGCTCGGAGACAGGGGAAGCATTCAGGAGGGAAAACTCGCGGATATAATCGTGCTCAACGCTCCCAACCGCCTGCACCTCGGGTACCACTTCGGGGTGAACCTTGTTGACACGGTGATAAAGCGCGGGAGGGTTGTTGTCAAAGGACAGAGACATGTGGCTTAATCATATAATGTTCAGAATGCCCGTGCTGAACTCCATATTATCGTAGAGCCCTATTGAGTAGTTATCCCAGAAAACGCAGGTGCCCAGCACATAAACCTCTCCGCGGCCCACTTCCAGTACGGCGGCGAGCGGGCTACCCCCCTCCGTGGTGACCACTGGGGACCCACCCTGCACTGAGGCGGTGCAGGGCATGAGCACCCGACGCCCCCATCTGCTCCGGGTGGCGAGGACAAAGAGGGGGTCGCCATCGTGGTTGCTTTTCTCATCCATAACGATGTCACCGCGCAGGCGGATGTTCAGGTTCCTTAAAGCGGTGTTTATTACATCCGCCACGCCGTCCTCGTTCTTGTAGTACCCCGCGAATATAACACGCTTCCCCTCGCGGGCCCACCGGGCGATCTCCTCCGCCTCGCGGGCGGAGAAGGGTTTCTCGGGGTAATTGAAGACGACCACATCGTATCCGCTCAGGTCGCTGAATCTGCCAACCTCCTCCACGACAGCGCCGCGCTCCCTCACCTCCCGGAGAAGTTTGCTGAAATAGTAGTGGTCCGAGATTATGAACTCCCCGTGGGAGGTGCTCCACCCGATGCGCATGCGGGACGCATACGCATGGGGTATATAAAATTTGGCGAACGGGGCGGATGAAAGAATCGCCAGATTCTCGACTTAGCCCGGGACGCCAACATAAAATGTTGGTGGACGGGGCGGGAGGAGGAAATCCCTGATTTCCGACTTAGCACGGGACACTATGAAAATGGTGGACCGGGCGGGAGGAGAGAATCGCCAGATTCTCGACTAAGT
>Ga0209426_1000780_pt1 | contig 26603 bp, 22 predicted proteins | sample Deesub1362B_J571_FD_187697 | JGI IMG/M metagenome (GOLD analysis project Ga0209426, IMG submission 187697) | Deep oceanic, basalt-hosted subsurface ecosystem from Juan de Fuca Ridge flank, Pacific Ocean, CORK Borehole 1362B_J2.571 (SPAdes)... ...
ATACATAAAAAGGGAATTTACCAAGCCCGTAGCAGCCTTCATAGCTGGAAGAACAGCTCCTCCAGGGAAAAGAATGGGACACGCTGGCGCAATAATTTCGGGAAGAGCCGGAACAGCAGAAAGCAAAATAAAAGCTCTAAAAAGGGCCGGAGTATATGTGGTAGAAAAACCCAAAGAAATTTCTGAAAGATTAAAGGAGATACTTTAATCAGCTTCACTTCTTTTTAACCATTACTTTTCTTTAAACTTCTTCTTTTCTTCCTTAATGAAAATAAAATTTTATATCTTCTATGCAGACAATTTAAACTTGCATAAATTCAACATATGCCAGTCGACTTTCATTATAAAAGGCCTGAAAAAGAGAATTGTTGTTCCATATTCCATGGAATTTAAAACCTTAAGTACTGGAAAAAATTAATTTAAAAAGATTTGAACAACCAATAAACTTTTAAATGGAAAAAACTCAAACTAGACAGTAGTTTTTCATTTCATTTTGTTAAAGTTCGAAAATCTTGTGTAGTCACATAGTATAGGAGGAACAAAAATGCCAGTAAGCGATCCAATAAAAAGAGAAATAGCAATGAAACACCTGCTATATGTAAAAATTTGCAGAAAATGTGGCGCAAGAAACGCACCATCTGCTGTCAAATGTAGACGGTGTAAAAGCAAAAGACTAAGATGGAAGAAACGTGAGGCTTCACGATAATCTGATTCTTTTAACATTTGTGAATGAAAATAATTTACCACTAAGGTGTCTTTTCTTCTGTGAAAAATAGAATTGATGGGGCTTGGTGGGCCCGGCGGGATTCGAACCCGCGACCTCTACCTCGTAAGGGTAGCGTCATAGCCAGGTTTTCCGACGGGATGATAAGGCTTCCCTATCTCTAGACCACGGGCCCTTTGGAATATTATACTTAATTACATTTAATGTTCTCAGTAGGTTTAGAATATTAATATTTTGTTGTTGGTTTATTTACTGAAAATTTTATATGTATTTTATGTATTGAAGATGGGAAGTTGTGAAGATGGATGGTGGTCGCATGCCTAGGGAAATAAAAAGTGCAGAGGATTTTCTAGAAATTGCTAAGAGAGCTATTGAATGTAGAGTTAAACGCCTTGGTGACGTTGTCAAGCTAAAGTTAAGGACTAAGAAATACTTGTATACGTTGAAAACCACGCCTGAGGAAGCTGAGGAGCTGCTAAAAAAGGTGCCGTGCGAGATCGTAGAAGTTTAACTTAAATTAGTAATGATATAAAAAGGAAAGTAATTGCTAATAGTGATGGTAATGGTAATCCTGGTACCATATGTTCTTTTTCTAGTAACTTGCAAGTTATTAGGAGACCTATGAAAATACCGAGGAAAGTCATGAGGATGGAGAATATTGAGTAGTTTATTACTACACGTACGTTGAGCGCTGTGTAGAATATGAGGTCTCCCAAGCCTATTTCTATATTTTGACTTGTATAAGATAGAGTTAGTTCATCAAATTGACTTTTATTTTCCTCAATGGTTTTCATTATATTTTTAATTGGTCCTTTTTTGACTGAGTAAATATCATAGAGAGAAAGGGCTATTAGGGTAAATGTTAAGGTGAGAATTGGTAAAGAGATTCCGAGAAGGAATCCCATTAGAGATGAGAAGAATATTATGGTTATTTTTTTGGCGTTTTTAGACTTGGAGAACATGGAAATGTATGTGATTAGGAAGGCTAATAGAAAAACTGGAAGGAAATAAATAAATATGTTAATAGTTTGGATACCTAAAATGATTAGAACTTCGTCCTCGAGTAAAAGTAAGGTAAAGAAAGAAGTAAAAAAGTAGAAAATGGTGAAAATTAACTTGAGAATATTAATTTTTGCCTTACGAAATAATATGTATAGGGCGAATCCTCCAATAAAGGCTAAAGAGATGTAAAGGATCATATTAAGAAATGCTCCTGTTGCACCCAGTTGAGCTTCTGAAAATGGTGTTGCTTCTATCTCTATGTTTGAAAGTTTGTGAATTAATGCGAATATTATTGAAATAAAGGCAGTAGAAATGATGGGAGGTACGAGATGAAGAGCAGCAATCCTCCAATTGATACTCAATAAACTCACCTAGGTGTCTAGTTTATACTCAAACTTTAATAATATTTTGAAATGTTTTTCAGTAAGGTGAAGTGGTTTGAGTGAGATATCATTTTCAAAACTTTTGGATCTGCCAGTAAAGAATGAGAAAATGGAAAAAATAGGCGATGTTGTAGATCTTTTAGTTAAAAAAGAAGATGGAAAGATAGTTGGTGTGCTTATTAAACCAAATAAGCTTAGTGAATTGTTAAATAAGTTACCAATGGATGAAAATGGATGCGTCGCTGTTCCATTTTCAGCCATAAAAATAAACGCGGATTTTATATTTTTGAATGAAAGAAAATTAAAGGTTCTGTTAATACGTGCACGGCGTTATACAACTTAGATGAGGTGATAAAATTGAATATAGATATTATATTAAAGAAAAAGGTTGACTTAGAAAACAGCGTTTTTATAACTGGCTTCCACGGTATCGGTTATACCGGGTATATTGCAGTAAACCATATGATAGAATCTACTAAAGCTGAACTTATAGGTTACATTACAACGGAACAATATCCGCCGATAGTTTCTCTCGATGACCAAAGAGTGCTTACTCCTTATGAGTTGTTCATGTATAAGGATATTGTGTTGTTTCTTCCGAGATTTCAACCAGCTCCATCTGAACAAAATATTCTAATGAAAATTTTAGCCGAATGGACCGTTAAAAATCGATTTAAGGAAGCCATTTTAATAGGTGGTTTAGATATTAAATTAAAGACAGGAGAAGAAAAATTAAGAGTTGTTCCTACATCAAGCTTCAAATCAAATGACAAAAAGATGGAATTAAAGAGGTTAGATAAAAATCTGTATGTTGTAGGTCCTTTAGCAGCTCTTTTAGCCTACTATGAGATTAAAGAATTTCCTGCTATTGCCTTACTACCGTATGCGCAGAGAGGGAGACCGGATCCGATGGCTGCTGCGACAGCTATAGAAGTAATTAATCGATTTTATAATCTTAATGTTCCGACAGAACAGCTTATTAAAGATGCTAAACAAATAGAACAAGAAATAGCTCAACTTAAAGAACAAGAGGAAAAAGTACAAAAGGAACCAGGATCCTTACCAATGTATGTTTAAAGTCCATGGAACTTAGATTGCAGAGAGAATCCCACCGAGAGGTAGAAAATATGAAGACAAGAGATATTTTAAAAACCGCGTATCTCCTTCAACTTAAACATGGTTTCTTTACGATTGAAAGCTTATCAAAGCTGTTAGGAAAAAGTTATAGCAGAACTTCTGCAATTTTAAAAAAACTTCATGCAGCCGGCTATATTAAAAGTTTAGGTAAAAGCGAGAAAAGAAAAGCAAAATACATCATAGATGACCGTGGAAGAAAACAATTCAAAGTTATTTTAACAGCTGGTACATATGATATCATTCATACGGGGCATATAAGAACTTTGGAAGAAGCGAAAAAGCGTGGGGACCTTCTCGTAGTTATAGTAGCTAGGGATAAAACCGTTGAAAAAGTAAAGGGTCGTTTACCAGTAATACCAGAGAATCAACGAAAGATTATTGTTCAGGCACTTAAACCAGTCGATCTTGCAATTTTAGGATCAGAAAAAGACTTTTTAGAACCAATTAGAAAAGTGAAACCAGATTTGATTGCCCTTGGAAGAGATCAGCCGGTAAATAAAAGAAAATTAGAAGAAGACTTAAAGAAGCATGATCTTCATTGTAAAGTAATAAGACTTAAAGTATGGGATTCTTCTCCCCTTGCAAAAACTTCAAAAATAATTAAAAAGATTAACGAAGTATTTCATACTCTTGATATTTAATATAATTGTCTTAAATCTACTGTTAGAACCACGGTGTCGCCGTCGTTTAATTTTAGGGTTTCTCTAAGGCATACAGGAGCTATGATTTCCAAAACATCATCTCCGTAGTGAGTTCTCTGTGCAAATATAATTGCTCCTGAAATTTTTTCATTAATAAGCACTGGATAACAAATAGCATCCCCATAGGTTCTTAAATCGTTTTTGAATCCTTTTATCCTGATTCCGGAAAAAGATTTTAACATCTTCCTGGTTTCTAGGTCCACTTTGTTTTTTAATTTCAAATTAAGTGTTCCAGGATATGGCAGGAAGCCCAGTTTTTCTAAGATTTGTTTTCTATACTTCTCTAGTGAGAGATAAAAACGTCCTTCACCAAGACCAGTAAATACTTCCCCTTCTAACTTTACTATTGTTGGTTTTTCCTCAAATATCGCTCTTAAACCATAATATAATTCTTTTAAAATGTTTACACCTTTTTCAGTAATTTTTATTAGTTGTCCTTGTCTTTTAATTTCTCTTGTTATGTACCCTAGTTTTTCTAACTCTTGTAAACGCCTAGAGGCTGTTTGTTGACTTACATTTAACTCCTCGCAGAATCTTGTTGATGAAATTTCAACGGGATTTTTAACCGCACCTTTCCTAGCTAATAGGAAAAGGGTATACCAAAGTTTGTCATCCAAGTTCAACACCTTCCTTGATTAATCTTCTTTCCAGTGTTGCAGCAATATGAGCTTGTCTGATTGGCTCGGGTAGCTTGTATTTCTTGCACGTGTTAATTGTAATTTCAATAGCTGTCTTAAGCGTTACACGATGTCCGACGCTAACGAATATTGGTTTTGTATTCTTTTTGGTCCACACCGCTGCTCCTATAAGTTCACCTTTGTCATAGATTGGAGCCCAATTATTTGTTCTTTCTCCGATATTGCCGCAAAGTAGTTTTTTGGCTACACCTATCGTTGGAATGTCAAGTACAACTCCTAGGTGGCTTGCAGCGCCAAGTCTAAAGGGATGAAGTCTTCCTTGAGCATCAACCATAAGAATATCAGGTAGTTCTTTAAGTTTTTTTATAGCCTTTATCATCGGGTAACATTCTCTAAATGATAAAAGCGTTGGGACATATGGAAATTTAACTTTAACTACGTTCACGGCTTTTTCTTTAACTTCTAAAGTGTTATAATCCATGACAACCACTGCTGCTATAGCATAATCACCTACGTAAGCAACATCAACCCCACCAACAGTTCTAGGAGGATAGGGAAAGTTATTTTTTTCAATAACCATCTTTGCAAGTAATCGTTGAGCTTTTCTAGCTCTTTCAATAGAGAAAAATCTAGTTTTCATAAAATCACCATAGAGCAGTCGTCGGAGGAGAAGGAAACTTATGTTGGAATTAATGTCTTTTAAAATAAATAATTAATGTAGAAACTTAAGCTTGTTGCACACTTAGGATTGTACATTCAGTTTTTCTGCGAGGGATTTTATTCCCTTGAGAAGTCTCTCTCTATGTATGGCATTCGTAAGATCTCCACGAGCCTTTTCTAATATGCTTCGTGCAACGTCGCATTTATGTCTTAAGCCTGGAACAATAGCATTAGGATAGCCTAAAGTTGATAAAGCCTCGTAAATTTCTTCTATAACCCCTAAGAAGAATTCTCCTTTTTCTAGCTGATCTTTTCGTATGGCATCGAGAAGCTGTCTCCTAAGTTCACCAACCACGTCACCAAGCCCTAAAAGATAAGGAACATAAGGAGTTTTTAGATCCTCAGGTGACGGTATTTTATCTCCTTTTAAAATTGACGAAAGTACAGCTGCTTCGACATATTCCTGATAGGCAGAATAAACATATCCACTAAAATAGATCTCAGGATGCTCTTTTAACTCTGATGCTAGGTTTTCAAGCATTATTTTTATTTCTTTAATCAGGTTTTCTGCGGTTTGAAAATCCCCCCTGTGAAGGGATCTAATAGCCTCACTTGACAATCTAACAACTTCTCTAGTGATTTTCAGAGTGCTCTCTCTCACCTGATCTTTTTCATCAAGTACTTTCCTAATTTTACTAATAATATTGTTGAGCATAGAAAACCTCTCCCACACCCATAAACTATAATCAATATTTAGACATTTAAGTTAACCTTTACTAAAGTCTAGATAAGATTTCTGCAAGTTTTTCTTGGGTGGCCCAAGACCCGTACAATAGCCCCCTTCTTGCTAAATCACCTAGAACTTTTTTTGTCTTATTATCGAGTTTACCAGGAGGAAAATTTTCGAAAGGAGTACCAGGAAGAGGCATAAAAACATGTGCATGAATTCTGCATCCCTTGCTAATCAAATATCTAGTCATCTTGAGAGTTAACTTTCTGTCTTCATCACTTTCGAAGGGAAAGCCAAAAATAAGATCTACATCAGGAATAAATCCGTAATCAAGAAGATTATCTATGGCTAGATAAACATCATCAATGGTATGCCCTCTATTAATTATATTCAAAATTCTCTGACTTCCACTTTGAGCACCAATAATGATTCTATCGTTAGAAACATATTTAGAAACCACATCTAAAACTTCTTTTGTGACAAATTCGGGTCTAACCTCAGAAGGAAAAGTACCAAAATATATGCCTTCAAGCTTATTTATTTCCGAAATCGCTTTAAGCAACTTCTCAATTTTTTCAATTTTCAATTCTTTACCAGTGACACTTCCATAGGCAAAAGAATTCGGGGAAATAAACCACATTTTATCATAGCCGCGTTTAACAGCGATTTTAGCCCATTTAACAATACAATCTATACTTCTATGTCTCATTTTAAAACCAAAAATTCGAGGAGTCTGACACATCTTACAACCGAAAGGACATCCTCTACTAATTTCAATAGGAGAAAATAAACTATATCTAAGAGAAAAAGGTGGAAAATCATCTAAATTATCTATTCTTTGTGGAGGATTCACATGAAAATTACTAGATGGATCAAAGAAGGCTACACCGGGTATATCATTCCATTCATATCCTTTAACTATTCTGTAAAGCAACTCTGGAAAACTTTTTTCTCCTTCACCAATTATAACAGCATCAAATCCAGCTTCCAAAACTTGTTTAGGACGGGCTGTAGCATGAGGTCCACCAGCAACTAAAAATACATTTCCTTCGAATTTTTCTTTAATCTCCTTAACTTCTCTTTGCATACTAAGAAAGTGAGAAGAAAGGAGTGAATAAGCAACTACACATAACTCTTCATTATCTAATACTTGTTGAATATCTTGAATTATATTTTTCAAAAAAGAAATTTTTAAATTCTTAAATCTACTATCTGCTTCTAGGGCTCCTACTAGTGCGGCAAATGAATATTTGTTCCACTTTGTATATCTTAGTAGTAGAGTGACCATAAAGTAACCCCGATAACATGAGTTATTAAGAATTTTTATCAATATTGATAGAATGGTTAATTATAAATGATATTTCAAATGAGTACTAAACCCTGCTTCACAAACTTAGCTAACATTAATGAAAGGCGAGTTTCATGAAAACTTTCATAAACCAAGGTCCCATTTGGAACATAAAAAGATTTAATTCGTTATAATTTGATGAAAAACATATTTTGGTGGGATTCGTTTAGTTGAAGAGAAGAAAAGGAAAAATGAAGATTAAGGAAATTTTTAACAAGATCTTGTGGGATCCTGATGAAAAGAAGAACATAGGAGATTATGAGATAACTTTTATACATAGAGGGGCTTATCAAGATCAAAAAACGATTTCAATGATGATGATTAAGGAAGTAAAATCGTCTGCATTTATTTACATAAATGAAATAGGGGAAGAAACGTATATTCCCTTTCACAGAATATTAGAGATCAAAAATAAGAAGACTGGAGAAATATTGTGGTCAAAAAGGAAGAGTGGAGAACATGAATCCATTTACTAGAATTAAACCTATACAGGACGCTGATAAATTTATAGACATGGCTTTTCGTAGAGCATCAAAAGTAGAAATTTCGCTTCCACAAAAATTGCCACCATTGTTAAAGGCTAAAAGAAGGGAAGAAGCAAGAGTAAGAAAGGTAGCTCAGTTTCTCTACGCTAGATTTAACAATATTGTAAAACAATTTCCAAAAATAAATGATCTTCATCCATTCTACAGGGATTTAACGGATGTACTTGTTGGCGTAGATAATTTAAAAAAATATTTAGCATCACTACGGGGAGCTGCAAGGGTTATCATGAAAATAGCAACTGAACATATAAGAAGGATAAGAAGAGCGAACGATCCGAATGAAGCGGCAAAAGAGAGAAAAGCTGCATATGGGAGAATAGCTTCGTTTGTAAAAAAATTAAATGAAAGACTTATTTTTCTAGAGGATGCTAGATCGAAGCTTAAAAGATTGCCTTCAATAGATCCTGATATGCCAACAATAGTAGTTGCTGGACCGCCTAATGTGGGAAAAAGCACTTTAGTAAGGGTTGTTTCAACAGCAAAACCTGAGATAGCAACATATCCATTTACTACAAAAACGCTCATACTAGGACATATTAAGTTGAATGGTAGAGTGTATCAAATTTTGGATACTCCGGGACTCTTAGATCGTCCTTTAACTGAAAGAAATAGAATAGAACTGCAGGCAATTATGGCGCTTCGTCACGTAGCAGATCTAATAGTTTTTATGGTAGATCCTTCCGAAACGTGCGGTTATTCTTTGGATATGCAGCTTTCCCTTTATAATGATATTAAGAAATCTTTTAACATACCGATAATACCCACAATAAACAAAGTAGATGTTTCTCCGCCAGAAATGTTAGAGAAAGCAAAAAAGGTAGTTGGAGATGATGTTATAGAAATGGCTGCTCTAAAAGGAATAGGAATAAAAGAATTAATAGAAAAATTCCGATCCTTTTTTGAGAAGTCCTCTTAAAAACTAGAAGAACACATCAATCTTATGTTATAAGTTCTGATCGCTCCTTATTTAACTTTTCTTGTCACTCCGATTCCTTTGCAAAATATTTTTATGTGATCTTCTTCTTTTTCGACACTAAATTTTGCTCCAGTAATGTCTTCACAAAGTTTCATTGCTGTTTTGGCATGGGAGGTTAATTCTCTAGCAAATATGTAAGATTCTCCTTTTGCCAATGACATATAGATAATAAGGTTGTCTAATGCGTGGTCGTCAACAGGAACTTTGCTTCTCAAAGCTTTGATCAACTTTTCGGCTGCTTCTTGTCCAACTATTTCTGCTCTCTTGCCGCGTTCTCCAATAGCGTCCCCACCAGCAATACCAGTATCTGTTAACGCCCATAGAACTATGCCACTTCCCCTGCTTGGGCTTGGAGTTTTGATATCTATTTCAATTTCCACATTTTCATATCCAGCTTTTCTCAAAACTTCTTTTGCACTATTTGCTTGTCGGATGGCGACATGAGAAGGTAAATTAGAACAATAAGAAATTCCCTTGATTTCTCTAATTTCGCTAAACGTTTCTAATCTAATTGGAGAAAGAAAATCTACAGGTTCAACTTGTACTTCTACAAGACCTCCACCCTGTGGATAAAATCCTCTCTTTAAAATCCTAACTTCCGCTTTAACACCCATTTTTTTGAGCAATGGAAGAAGTACTTCCTTAAGATATGGTACTGGAGGACTCCACCTAACAGAGGTTCCACCAATTAATCTAAGCGTTACTGTATTGGTAGCGAAGGTTAAGACTGGAAGCGAAGCTTGAAGAACAAGGGATATGCTTCCAGCAGTTCCAATATTCATATTGTAATTTCCACCTTTAGGTGGGGTCTTAGGCTTAAATATAATAGACGTTGACCCGACTTTTAATCCTTCAACTTCTGCATCAACTATAGAAGCTATAAGCTTTACAGCAGTCATATGTTGAGGACGAAGACCTGGATTAGATCTTTTTGCTCTTATATTATAAACTTTAATTGGAGATCCAAGTATTGCTGAGAGAGCAACACTGTAACGTAATAGTTGTCCGCCACCCTCGCCAAAGCTTCCATCTACTTCTATCATACTACTCACCCCGATCGTTTAACATAATTGTTATTTGCCTTAAGATTTAGAAGACCGTAATGTTTTCTAAAGTATATGAATAAAGTTATTGGTTAATATGGTATAGTTATCTCATCATAGTTCAACACTTATTTAGCAGTTTAGGGTTTTAAGGTGTTTGGCTTGGAAGATATGGAAATATTTCAAGCATTAAAGGGTCTTGGGCTTACAGAATATGAGGCAAGGGTATATATTACATTATTAGAAAATGGCTCCATGACTGCAGCTGAAATTAGCTCTATTTCAGGTATACCTTATAGTAGAATTTATGAAGTTTTGACTCGTTTAGAAAAAAAGGGTTGGATAGAAGCTTTAAGTGGAAGACCTAAACTTTATAAGCCTCACTCACCTTCCGAAGCAGTCAAAACTGTTAAAACCGAATTAGAAAAGCAATTAGAAAATTATGAAAACATTGTAATCGAAAGATTACAGCCCCTATATGAAAAACAGGTGTCAATCGAGAGACCTAAGGTTTACATAATAAGAGGAATCGAAAACATTTTGGCGAGAATAACAGAAATGTTTGAGGGTGCTAAGAAAAAGGTAATGATATCTATGAGCGAAATAAATGTCGAAGATGTTAAGGTAATTGAAGATACTCTTAGAAGTTTAAGGCTTCGAAATATTAAAGTTGAAATATTAACTTCTAGCAGTTCTAAGCCAGAAATATTATCTAAATTGAACAGATATGGTGAGGTTAGGATAAGAGACCGGCTATATGGCGGAGGAGTTATTGTGGATGATCACGAGGTAATGTTACTTTTGGCTGAAAAAGATAGGAATACGGTATTAGCTATTTGGAGTACACACATAGAATTGGCTACTCTGGCTAGAGATTACTTCTATTATTTATGGAATATGCCAGATACCATTAAATTTAGGGAGTGAATGAAGATAATAGTTTATATTTATTTGGAAAAAAGGGAAGATTTATGGGTATCTGCCGGTTTTACGGAACAAATTAAGTTAGTATGTTCCACTTTACCTTCGTTGAATGTTAAATCTACTTTACAATCACTTTTTTCCATCCTGCTTTCTAGGAAACTGTCTACAGTTAAAATCCCCTTCACAATTGCAAATAAGGTTCATTTTAATTTCAAAGGATTAATCGTTTCAAAATATTCGCCGCAGATGATGAATAAGGACTTTATATCCACTGCCAGAAGAATAATAGATAAATTACATTCTATTTGGACAGGGAATAAAACATTCTTTTCTGCAATGGAGATCTCGCTTGAAGGTCTTTCTTTCTTTGCTAAAAAAGTTCTATATTTAACGATGAAAATTCCTAGAGGTTTTGTGACCACTTATGGTGATATAGCTGAATTATTAGGGGGAAAGAAATATTCTAGAGCAGTTGCCAAGGTTCTTTCAGAAAACCCAGTTCCATTAGCTGTACCTTGTCACAGAGTGGTTTATTTCGATGGTCAGCTTGGTGGATACTCTGCAGAAGGTGGTGTTCGTGTTAAAAGACAGCTATTAGAAAAGGAAGGTGTACGTTTTACATCAAGCGGCAAAGTATGTCCAAAATACATAGTAAGATTAGATAATTTGAGCCTTTAAACCAGTTCTACTACTACCTTTGTTCCCTCTTTTATATTTAGTTTTTTAGCTGCATTTCCTTGGTTAATAGATATCTCAAGGAAATCTCCACTGCCAATTATAGCTAAAAATTCTCCTTCTTTCACTTCATTGTATGCTTTGCAGATCTTTAGAACTTTCTCAGTTCTATCGTTAAATAGTATTTTTATAATTTCTCCTTCATTTATGCTTATTTTTTCTAAGAGTTCACGGTAGATATTGGTTACTATGTTGCCGAAGTCGTCTATGTAGATTATTTCCCCTTCAATATGGTTTTTATGTATTTTTGGTTTTGAAAAGGTTAATGTTTCATATTTTTCAAGTGGAGGCCCAAATTCTTCTATTGGAATACCGTTTGCTAAGTGTGCTGCTGCAGGAGCAAAAATATCTCTACCATGGAAAGTGTGGGAGATACGGGGGAGCATATATTTTCTATTTGATATGTGAACTACCTTTTTTATTCCTTCTTTTAATGCTGCAAGTATAAGGAGCCCGTTATCAGGGCCTATATAGAGGCTTTTCTTAGTTTCTATGATTATGGGTTTTCTAGTTGTTCCAACACCTGGATCGACCACACCAACATGTATTGTACCCTTTGGAAAAAAGGAAGCAGCTGAAGCGAGTACATAAGCTCCTTGTCGAATATCAAATTTTCTAATTTCATGGGAAATATCTATTATATTTGCATTTGGACATATTGAGAGTATAACCCCTTTCATGGCGCCGACATAAGGGTCCTTTAACCCGAAGTCTGTTAGTAAAGTTATTATCTTCTTCATTTGGTATCATTTTCCTCCAAATTCTTCAAGGAGTTTTTCATAAACTTCTTTTTCGCTTCCCTTAGATAAGCGGTAGAGTCTTTCTACTATTAATTCGGGTGTGGATCGAGCGAGATAATTGTATATGGGGTTTCTATTGACTATTAAATTTAAATTTTCATCTAAGCCGCTGGCTTCAATGCCATCTACTCTAATAGGAACCTTTACAACTTTCATTACCTCTTCAGCTAAATGGCTAATAAAGACTGCACATGTATTCTTACTACTATATAGGAGTTCTAAGATTCCTGCAATTACTTTTGCCGCTGCGCCAGGCTCGGTGATGGCTTCTAACTCGTCCACAAGTACTAGTTTCTTTTTAGGACTTGTGATAACTTTGGCAAAGTTTTTAAGAGTTGCTTCGAAAGCTCCAGCGTCCATGATACCTCTTGAACGTGAAAAGAGATATATCTCGTCAAAGGGACATAGATAAACTTCATCTGCAGGAACAGGAAAGCCCATTTGTGCCAGTATAACTATTTGGGCGATTAAATTGAGTAGTGTTGTTTTTCCGCCGCTATTTGCTCCACTTAAAACAATAATTCTTTCTTTGTTAGTGTTAGGCGGTTGAATAGAAACATCCCCAACAACATAGTCAACTGGAATAACTTTGATTTTACTTTTTAGTTCTAGTTCCCTTAAGAACAGGTTTCGTCCTTTAGTAAACCCAATGCCTACATATTCTTCGCTTAAATTAGGAACATTCAAAGAATAATCTTTAGCAAAAAGACCAACCGCAAAGAAGAGATCAAAATCAAGAAGGGTCTTAACGGCTTCTTCAACGCTTCTTTTCAACTCGTTAAGTTTTAGGGCTATTTCCCTAAGCATTTTATATCTTCTTAAAGTATACTCTTTTCTAAGAAAATCTTCCAATAAACTGATTTTTCTACTATCAGCTTGGATCGGTAATATTAGGTCTCTTGGAAATAATCCTTCAACAAACTCTAGTTCTTCCCCTGTTAATTTCAATTTTTGACATACAAGATCTTCAGCTCGTTGACAGATTTCAGTAATAACCTCTAAAAGTTCACCAGATAACTCTGGAAATACGGATTTGAGACTTTCGCTTCCGGCTTCGCTTGCAGCAGCTTCTTTTAGTAAATCAAGAAGTCGTTCTCCTTCAATGATAACTTTATGTTCCATAATTTTTTCTTTTACTTCATCGTTGATCTGAACTTCTATATCGCCAATTATGGTTTGTAGATTGTTTAAGGCATTTCTTAACCTATCTAGTTCTTCATCAACTTCTTCTTTTATATCACCACTCTCAGTTAAAGTTAAAAGTAATTTTTCTACATCCTCAAGCTTTTGTAGGTCAATGTGGTCTTTAAATTTTGTAATAGCGGGCTTATCAGGAAGAGAATGAACATATTTCCCAAGTTCACAAGCAGCTTTGATAACCTCGTAATTTGTGGAAAAAAAGGAAATAACTAGTTCTGGAATTAAAAACTCAATGGAAACATCTTTTCCAACAACTTCAGCATTAAAAGCATAGTCTATGGCAGTATCGTAAGGCGCACCACTAGAAATAAAAAGTACAAGGTCATAGGACTGAACGTATTCTCCCAAGCTTTCACCGGGTTTAACTAAGAATAAGTTGGTAATTTTATTTAATTCTAGTTCATGTAGTTTGTTGAAAACTTCTTCATCGTCGGTTAGTATAACCCTATCGCTTATCCGTCTCTCGATTTTTCCCGCACGAAGAGGTCTAATCTTAGAAAGCTGATTTTTAATTTTATTTAATAGTTCATCATCCAGATTCTCAACGAGACTTTTAGCTTCGGCAAAATACTTTAATCTCTCAAGCATTACATTTATTTTTCGAGGAGGAAGAGGAAAATATAACGTTAATTTATTTTTACTATAATTAGTTCTAGTATAGTTGCGAATAATATCTAATATTCTTTCATACATCTTTCTAGCGTCTAATGTTTTTAAAACCTCTTCCAAGGAAACTCCTTCAATTATTGAGTACGCATTTCTAATAATTTTAGTTGCTAGACCTTGACCGATACCAGGAACTGACATAAGCTTAGTAATATCTGCTTCAATGATAGCCTTTATTGTTTCCTCTTCACTTCCGATGTATTTAATGAGTCTTTCTGCAACTTTTGAGCCAATACCAGGTATTTGACTGAGTTTCTCTATCTTCATTTATCCCACCGTGATCGACAATAGTCAAATTAATTTAGAATATAACAACTTCTAAACTTATCATAAAAAGACCAACTTCAATAATGTTATTAACATAATTAAATTTTCGAAGTAAAATATTCATTGTGCCTCCTCGAACTGAAGTAAATAATATTAAAACAATAAATTACCCGTTAAATAAAGAACACGTTCTCTTAACAGCGACAGAGCTGATCTAAATTGATTCATATACTACTAAGTAATGTTATGACCCTTTATATAATTATAGAACTTTCGATCTCTTTTGTTTCTAAAAGAAAACTGTAGAAATGTTAAGAGAAGTAATGTGAACATGAAATGATATATTATACATTATATTTCCTTTATGCCCTTGTTTGTTTTGACATATTTTTTAACAATTTCTCTAAGTTCTTGCCCAACAAGTTCGTAGCCTTTAACAATTAATTCGTTATTTGTGATATTTAGAATCATGAAGCTGGGTTTTAGCGAAGCCGGACCACCACCCCAAACACCTGTGGCGCTACCAGGATTTAATAGAAGAACGTCGCCAAAAAGCTGAATTGATAAGGCATGTGTATGACCGTGAATTAAAACTTCAACATTTAATTGTTTAGCTACGGAATACAGTTGCTGAGGGTTTCCTCTAGGATATATTCCACTACCATGGAACACCCCTATGTCAAAATTTCCTATCCTAACTTTTATACTTCTAGGACCGCTGACGTAATCCATGTTTCCGACAACTCGTTTTACTGGTCCAAATTCTTCTAACATGTTCAAAACTCTTTCATCGACAAGGTCTCCAGTGCATAGAACTAAGTCAAACTTTTTCTTTGAGATAGAGCTTTTAATAGGCTCTGGAATATCATGGGCTCTTGATGGAATGTGAAAATCGCCGATAACAAGTATGTTCATCTTCTGTTCACCTGAATAATCTCTCTTAAGAGAACCACTTATATAGGTGACTCTCTACATCCATACAATAAAAATAAAAAACCAATTACCATTATAATTTAGCGTCAACTATCTTAAGCTGTAATCAACATGATAAGATTATTAAAGCCCGGTGGGGTAGCGGTCAAGCCTCCCGGCCTTTGGCGGTAAATAAACCGAAGAAAGCCGGGGACCCCGGTTCGAATCCGGGCCGGGCTACCAAATTGTTTTTTACCAGTTTTTGTTTTGTTTCTTGATATTGTATACCAGTTTTAAATAAAATATTAAAAATAGTTTAAAATAGTTAGGAAACATATTTTATTTGGTTGCTTCTCTGAGTTCAAAGATTACTTTATCCATATTTGAATAGATTTTTCTTAATCTTCCTTCATATTGTCTTCTTAGCTTTGCATAAGCTAGTTTTGTAATTCTTCCTGTTTTGTAGCTTCTTTCAAGTTGGTTTATGCTTGCTTTTACGCTTTCTCTTTCTGCTTCAAGAAGTTCTATGCGTTTTATGTAGTCTTCGAGTTTTGGTGCTGCTTTTCTCAGCTCTTCTTTTACTTTCTCTACTTCTTTATTTACATTCATGAGTTCACGTTCGTATATCTTTAATCTTCTTTTGTAGTCCTTTTTCTTTATTTTTCTCGTTTTTAATGCTTCTTCTAATTTGTCTAGTTCTAGTAGCAATGCTAATTTCTCTTCATATACTCTACAGAATTCGTTTATGATAGGTGTAGGCACAGGTACTGCGACTGGAACTTCTACAGTTGGCGGTGTTACTGCGACTCGGACTTTTCTAGTAGCTATGTATATTGTTGCTATTGCTGTAAGAATTGCAGCATATGTTAGTGGTCTCGTTAAAGTGTAAAGTGGGTTGACACTATATGTTATATTAATTTTTAGATTTCCTGTAGAGGCTGTTGTATTATAATATGTGTAGATGACTTTATTTTGTTCTATTTGTGGCTGGAGTATTTGGCCTGTTGGCGTTGTTTCTATTTTTGGTGGATTAACTTTTGTGTCAATTGGTAGTATTATAATAGTTGTTCCTTTTGTTACGAGTGCTGGAACTTCGGGATAGATTGGTACGATTAATCTGTAAGCTGTGTTTATATTTTTAAGATAAGTATCTGCTGGGAGTAGGTAGGCTACATGTATCGTATATATGATACCAGGTCCTAGTACTTCCTTTCTTCCACTGGTAAATGATATGGTCACTGTTGTTTTTGTTGTTAAGTTTCCTTGGTCTATATCCGCCTTTATTGGTCCTGCTGCATCAGAGACGGATATTTTTGTGGCACCTTCTGGTAGTTTAAATTCCCATTTTTCGATAGTTGAAAAACCAATATTTTTTAGCACATAAGTTTCTTTTACCTTTATGTAGGCTATATCATAAGGTTTTATTTCTCTTTGGAATTCTACGTTTATCAGCGAATTTCTGGTATAGTTGTATTGGAAGTAGAAAGTTTTGTAAGTTAGAGGGGAAAGGTCTGATACTTCTATAGGTGATGTTTCATTTTTTGTTGTTGCTCCTCTTGGAATTTTTATTTCTACTTTACAATTCTTTATATAATACGGTAAGGTAGGATAATAGTAAAAGTTGAATTCATACGTTTGCTCGCTTTCTGGTATTGGATTTATTAAACCACCGTATACCGTTATTACTATGAGATTCTTAGTTTTCTCGGGATTTATTGGTTCGTTAAAGAAAACTTCCCAATAAGTGTAGTTGGTAGTTTCTTCTACTCCTATGTATTTTAATTCTAACTTTCTGTTGTCTTGATCTTTAACTCCTATGTAACATAAATTTTTAACGAAATCTTTCTTAATAGCTATCTTAAAACTTGACACGGGAATTGTTCCATTATTTTTTATAGTTATTGTATCAGTTACATTTAGGAGTCCAAAGTTCTCAACATTTATTGTCCGGGTAGCTTCCAAAACTATGAGGTTTTGGCTGGTTTGTGCTTGCGTTGTGGAGTTTACTATTAGGGTTAGGAGTATTATAGTAGTCATTAGTATTAGTGAAATATTTGTTTTTTTCACAGGTTTTCCTCCTATTTTATTGTCTCATTCCGAATGTTTGCAGTTGACCCCTAAAAGTGGTATATAAGTTTGTTCTCTTAGTTATTAACTTAACGTTTACCTATCCATTATTATTTCTAACGCTTTTACCACATCCCAGTGAAATTACCGTTAAATAGGTATTTAATGTGTAGAGCCGTGGTTAGTTTTAACATTTTCTATTAAATTTCCATGTATTGGACTGGGAAGGAATGTATATGCCTTAATGACTATATTATCGGCCTTCCTTCAATTATTTTAATGAAATGATTTAATCATTTTAGTTTTAAGATGCAGCTACATGATTTGAAATTAAGATTTAATAAGGATTTCACGTATACTAAAGGCTTGTAAATTATGTATCTTAAAATTATTTCGATGAAATATAATTTGGAAAGATATTATGTTCTGTCAAATCTTAAATACCAATTAGTATCATTAAGTATTTATGGTTTCTACTGAGGTGGGGTTGGCAGCAATTTTAACATTTCAACGAGACGGTCAAAATGAACCTAGTTATAGCTTTCATTGTATATACGTGTGGAGGTGTATTGATTGGAAAAAGATGCTCATCCCTATATACCGAATTCGCCAAGAAAGATACGTAACACGTTATTAAAGGAAATTGGTGTAAATGATATTAGCGAATTGTACTCAGATGTACCAGAAAGACTTTTTTATAAAGGAAAACTGAAATTACCGAAAGTACATAGTGAATATGAAATTTTTAAACAAGTTAGAAGGATGTTAAAGAAAAATAGAACTGTACTTGATATGTGCACTTTTCTTGGTGCTGGTGTCTGGCCGCATTATATTCCAGCTGTTATTAAAGCTTTAATTAGTAGGGGAGAATTTTTAACCAGTTACACACCTTATCAAGCAGAAATTTCACAAGGCATGTTACAAACTCTTTTTGAATATCAAAGTTTAATGGCAGAATTACTAGAAATGCCTGTTGTAAACGCTTCAATGTACGATTGGGCAAGTGCCCTAGGCGAAGCTGCGTTAATGACAAATCGACTGACAAAGAAAAAGGTATTTTTAGTGCCAAAAATCATTCATCCCGAAAGATTTTCCACCCTCAAAACATATGCAGAATCTGCTGGTATTAAAATTGTCCAGGTGAACTTTAACAGGGATACAGGTCAACTGGACTTAAATGACTTGGACTCTAAGTTTAATGAATTTAGAGGTGAAGTGGCTGGGGTATATATAGAGAATCCCTCCTATCTTGGTTTTTTGGAAACTCAAGTTGACGAAGTTAGTGATATAGCTCATAGAAATGAATCCTTACTTGTTGTTGGTGTTGATCCTACCTCTTTGGGTGTTATACGTCCACCGGGAGACTATGATGCTGATATAGTTGTTGGTGAAGGACAACCCCTGGGAAATCCTTTAAACTTCGGGGGTCCACTCTTAGGAATTTTTGCGACAAAAGACGATATGAAATTTATTCGCCAAATGCCTGGCAGAATAATTGGGATGACTAAGTCTGAAGATGGAAAATATAGAGGTTTTGTTATGACTCTTCAAACAAGAGAACAACATATTAGGAGAGAAAGAGCTACTTCAAATATATGTAGTAATGAAGCTCTCTGTGCAGTTGCAGCTGCAATATATCTCTCCTTACTTGGTAAAAAGGGAATTGTTGAGCTCGGTAAAACTATACTTTATAATTCTCATTATGCAATGAAAAAATTAAATGCGATTGACGGGGTAAAAGCTCCTTATTTCAAGGCTCCTCATTTTAAAGAATTTTTAGTTACTTTCTACCGAGAGGGTATTAGTGTCGAAACTGTTCATGAAAAACTTTTGGAAAAAGGAATTCATGGAGGAAAAAATGTAAAAAGGGAATTTCCAGAATTCGGAGAATCCATGTTGCTCTGTGTTACAGAGATCCACACAAAGGAAGATATAGACGAATTAGTTTCAGCAATTAAGGAAATTGTTGAAGGGGGTAGGTAAAATGGTTAAGGAATTTCAACAGGCAAAATGGTTGGAACCACTTATATTTGAAATTGGTGGAGAAGGAAGAATTGGTCATATAGTACCGAATCCTGATGACGAAGTGAAAAAGGAAGTAGGAGATATAGAAAAACTTATCCCTGAAAAGTTGAGGCGAAAAGATGAACCTAAGCTTCCAGAACTTTCAGAAGTAGAAGTTGTACAGCATTATACTAGATTATCTCAAATGAACTATGGCGTAGATACAGGTTTTTATCCTTTGGGCAGTTGTACTATGAAGTATAATCCAAGAATAAATGAAGAACTAGCTTCAATGGAAGAAGTAATGTGGATTCATCCTTATCAAGACGAACGTACCGTTCAAGGTGCCTTAGAATTAATGTATAAACTTGAAAGATGGCTTGCAGAAATTACGGGAATGCATCGATTTACTTTGCAACCAGCTGCCGGTGCACATGGAGAATTTACGGGAGTGCAATTAATTAGAGCTTATCATGAGTATAACGGAGAACTTGATAAAAGAGATGAAATTATCGTTCCAGACTCGGCTCATGGTACAAATCCTGCTAGCGCTGCAATGGGCGGTTTTAAAGTCATTGTTGTACCTTCCAACGAAAATGGTTGCGTAGATATAGAAGCTTTAAAGGCTGCAGTTTCTGAAAGAACCGCAGGTTTAATGTTAACGAATCCAAATACGTTAGGAATTTTTGAGGAAAGGATAGAGGAGATTGCAAGAATTGTACATGACGTTGGAGGGTTACTTTATTACGATGGGGCAAATCTTAATGCTATTGTGGGAAAAGTTCGACCTGGTGATATGGGTTTTGATATTGTTCATTTAAACTTGCATAAAACTTTCGGAACACCTCATGGTGGGGGAGGTCCTGGAGCTGGTCCAATTGGTGTTACAAAGGAACTTGAAAAGTTTCTTCCTGTACCTCTTGTAGAATATGATGGAGAAAAATACTACTTAGATTGGGATAGACCTCATTCGATTGGTAAAGTTAAGGGATTTTATGGAAATTTCAATGTTCTTGTCAAAGCTTTTGCCTACATTCTCGCATTAGGTGAAGAAGGGCTTAAAACAGTTGCTGAAATCTCTGTATTAAACACCAATTACTTAGTTAAAAAATTAAAGGAAATAAAAGGTTTTGAACTTCCGTACGGGAAAGATAAACCTAGAAAACATGAGTGTGTTTTTAGCGCATCACCTTTGAAACGAGACACCAAGGTGAGAGCTTTAAATGTAGCTAAGAGACTTCTGGATTTTGGTATCCATGCACCAACCATGTACTTCCCGTTAATAGTCCATGAAGCACTTATGATCGAGCCAACTGAAACAGCAACAAAAGAGCAAATGGACGAGTTCATCGAATCGCTTAGAAAAATATCAGAAGAAGCATATAGTAATCCTGAAATTGTTTTGAGTGCCCCACATAATACATCGGTTACTAAACTTGATGAAGCGATGGCAGCTAGACCCAAAACTCTCTTTCTAACCTGGAAGATGTATTTAAAGAAAAGTAGTGAATAGTTAAAATCTATTTTTCTCTTTTTACTTTTATAGATGAATATTTTAATTGCTAAGTATTATAGTTTTCAATATTATCTATTATCAAGTATATAGAAATCGTTTGAATAATATAGAGAGTAGAAATTACTTATAGGCACAACTGGAAAAATTTATGAAACAAAGATCATCTTAGATAGCTATAGCATTTTCATTACTGGGTATGACTCGCATTTATTAGTTTGTTGGGGGACTAAAATGCTTGTGGTCTCCAGTATTTCGACGATAATCGGGGAGGAAGCATATTGATTACAAAGAAAGTGCAAGTAATTGATTGTGATTACATTGTAGGTTCAGGTGACGGCCCAATAATTAGAATATTTGGGAAAGATAAGGAAGGAAAAAGCTGTTGTGTTTACTATAAAGGTTTTTATCCTTATTTTTACGTTAAAACCTTAGATGGTAAAGAAAAAGAAGTTGCAAATGAAATTGTAAACCGGTTTAAGGGAATCGTAACCAATATTTCTCTCGAAGAAAAATTTCTGCCTATTGGTTTTCAAAAATCACCATCTAAAGTGTTAAAGGTAACTGTGCACCAACCATCGCAAGTTAAAGATATAAGAGATGAAATTAAGAAAATAGATGACGTGGAAGAGATATATGAAGCTGATATTCTGTTTAAATATCGTTTTATGATAGATTATGATATATGGGGATTTTCTTGGATAGAAGTAAAGGGAAATTATGTTAAAACAACATTAGGAAAAGTAGATTATGAAATAGAGGCAGAGGAAATTAAATTAGTGAAAGAAAATGGAAATGCCCCTCTCAAAATTATGAGTTTTGACATAGAATGTGTACCTAAAGATTTAATGAGCTTACCAGATCCTTCGAGAGATCCAATAGTTATAATTAGCTTAGCTTTCTATCCGGCATTTATGGGGTCTGAAACGAAAGTTCTAGTGGGAAAATATATTAAAAAAGCAAATAAGGACATAGAATGTTTTGATACTGAAGAGGATATGTTAAAAGGTTTTATAGAAATCGTAGAAAAATACGATCCGGATATTATAACAGGTTTTAATATCTTAAACTTCGACTTTCCATATATTGTTAAGAGATTAAAAAATTTGAACATAAGTCGAAAGTTTGGAAGAGCAGAAGATAAAAATGTAACAATACAAAACGCGGGGGAAAATAATAGAGTATCAGTCCCAGGAAGAGTCGTTGTTGATGTTAGAACGCTTGTAAAGGCAGATTTCCATTTAAAGAGATATACTTTGGAACATGTGGCTGAAAAGTTAATTAATGAAGGAAAACTAGATGTGGACTATAAAGATATTCCGAAACTTTGGATGGGAAAAAGTAGAGACATTAATAAGCTTATAGATTATGCTAGGAAAGATGCTATTCTTCCTCTTAAAATTTTGCTGGAAAAACGTTTACTTGACAAGTATTTTGAACTTTCAAAGGTAAGTGGTTTACTTCTGCAAGATGTAGTATCAGGTGGTCAATCTACTAGAGTCGAAGGATTACTTTTACGCTATGGTAAGAAAAGAAACCTTATAATTCCATGTAAACCTTCACAAGAAGAAATTAAAAAACGAAATAAAGAAAGAGAGAAACATGGTTTAAAGGGTGCTATCGTTCTCGATCCAAAGGTAGGTCTTTATCATAAAAACAACATGGTTTTAGTTCTAGATTTTAGATGTCATCCAAAGGGTACGAGAGTAGTCGTGAAAGGGAAAGGGGAAGTTGATATTTCCGAAGTGAAGGAAGGCGACTATGTTTTAGGAATAGATGGCTGGCACAAAGTAAGGAAAGTACATGTGTATCCGTATAAAGGCTATCTTATTAATGTGAATGGTCTACTTTGCACTCCAAGACACAAACTTCCTATTTATTATAAGTGGGGATATCTAAAAGATAGGTTGGCTGAAACACTAGCTAACGGTGTAGTGAAATCTGGTTTTATCATTCGTAATCCAATACAATATAAATGTAGAGATGAAGATTCTAACCTATGGTTGTTAAGTGAATTTGCTGGTATAGTGTTAGCGGAGGGAAACCTACTTAGAAGGGACGCAAAATATTGGTCTAGCGAAAGGAATAGTTATCGTATTTCAAAGCAGTATCGAATTACAATATCTATTTCGTCGCATGAAATAGAAGTATTAGATCGAATATTGAAAATTTCCAAGCGTCTATGGAACTATAAACCATATATCAGAAGTAAAGATGGTGGTTCCTGTTATGATATCATATTTTCTCGTAAGAAAATATACACAGACGTTGTTGACGTTTTGAATAATATAGAAAATAAAGCTATTCCAGAAGCCGTTTTAAGGGGATTTTTCGAGGGAGACGGAAGCATTAACCTTGAAAGAAAAACTATTCAGATTAATCAATCTACAGTTAATGAAGAAAAGATAAAATTGATCTGCAAACTACTTGATAAGGTGGGTATTAAATATTACCTGTGGAAGGGTACCCCTCCAAGCGTTAGACGTACCTCAAAAAATGGAAGATATTCATTAAATATTCACGGGAAAAAAGATCTAATTAATTTCTTAGTAAATGTTGATTTCATATCAGAGAAAAAAAGGGAACTGTTACGTAAGATTATTGCTGAGCGAAGGATGCGTGCAAAAGAAAACTACATTCTAGAAAAGCCGGTGACAAAGTTAGAGTATTATGAAGGCTACGTTTATGATTTAACTTTGGAAGGTAGACCATATTATTTTGCTAATGGAATACTATCACATAATAGTTTGTATCCCTCATTAATAATGGCATATAATGTATGTTTTACAACCCTCCTAAAAGATGTTAAAGATGTTAAAAAATATGTTGAAGTTCCTACTGGAGCGAAGTTTGTCACAGAAGATATAAAAGAAGGATTACTTCCAGAAATTTTAAAAGATCTTATGAATCTTCGAGTAAAAGTAAAAAAGGCTATGAAAACCGAAGAAGACCCTGAAAAGCGTCGACAGTTGGATGCAAGACAATTAGCCTTAAAGATCATGATGAATAGTTTCTATGGATATACTGGTTATCTCCGAGCACGGGTTTATTCACTAGACGTAGCTAACGCAATAACAGCATTAGGAAGATTTACCATCGAATTTACCAGAAGGATTATAGAAGAGAAATATGGTCTTGAAACTATTTATGGGGATACAGATAGTGTGCTCATTAAACTTGATACTTCAAATCTTGAAACTGCAGCCAAGCTTGGAGAAAAAATATCAAACGAAATATCGAAGTTACTTCCCCGGCCAATGCTTTTAGAATTCGAAAAAATATACAAATCTTTCTTGTTATTAAGTAAAAAGAGATATGCAGGATGGATGTTTGAAAAAACTCAAAACGGAGAATGGAAAGATAGAATAGATACGAAAGGTATAGAAACTGTTAGGAGAGAATGGTGCGATCTTGTAGGCGAAGTTGTAGAAAAAGTAATAAATATGTTATTAAAACAGCCAGACGTGAATCTCGTAGTTAATTATGTCCGAGACATTCTTCAAAAGCTTAAACATGGTCAAATACCTATCGAAAGATTAGTGATGACTAGAACACTTTCAAAGCCCCCGAAAAAATATAAAGCAAAGCAACCTCATGCTTACCTCGCCTTAAAACTTGCAAAAAGATCTCCTGGATCAGCACCAACCATAGGTGAAAGAATACCTTTTGTCATTGTAAAAGGTCGAGGACTTATTGCTGAGAGAGCAGAAGACCCCAAATATGTTCAAGAAAACAAGTTAGAAATAGATGCAAACTATTATATTGAAAAACAACTTTTGCCACCTATTGAACGAATCCTTAAGCCCTTAGGAATCGCAAAGCAAGATCTTTTATCAATAGGGAAACAACGAGACTTAACTAAGTTTGTAAGCCATGAAGAGGAAAAAGAAACGAAACCTGTCGAAATTAAACCCGTATCCAGGACGATAATAGAAGAGATCGTTTGTCCTCATTGTGGGAAAACTTTAAAATTTAAGGATCTTGAAAAACGATTTTGCACCTATTGTTTTAGTGAAATAGATCCGAAACAGCTTCTTGAAAATGTTCTAGACATTGAAATTCATAAGTCCCTTTCGATATTTTTAACTCAATCATTTATTTGTACAAACTGTAGAACTACTTTTCGTAGGCTACCTCTTTCTGGTAAATGTCCAAAATGTGGAAACAGTAATCTGACTATGCAAATGAGTCCTATAGAATTTAAAGAAAAAATAAAAACACTCGAACAATTAATAAACGAGAAAAACTTGATCTATCCTAGAAAAAGTTTAGAAATTTTAAGAAGTTACTCGTCGATTGTGGAAATATAGGATACATATATTGAAACAACTTGATACTAGGTATTGGAAACATTAGTTTTCAGAAAACTATTTATCACGAATTTAGAATTTCGACAATACTTAGGGAATATTTTTAAGAGTCTACAAAAGTTGATTGCCTTAGTGTAAGTTACTGTAAAATGAATGATTAAGAAGTATCTCTATTATACAGCAACAACGTGTAATGTGAATAAAATGATAGTTGCAAAAAGACTCGAAATGCATAATCATTATTCAAACATAAGGATATATGTGGAAACTTATGGTTGTGCACTTAATAAGGCAGATACAGAAGTTATACTTGGAATACTAGTTAAAAACGGTGTAGAGATAGCTGATAGTATCGATGATGCAAATATCATAATTGTTAACACATGTGGTGTAAAGCTTCCAACAGAAACTAAAATATTGAAGAGATTGAAAGAGCTTAGAAAGTTTTCAAAACCAATAATCGTTGCGGGATGTCTGCCGAAAATAAGTTTAGAGAAAATTAAAAAGGTTTTGCCAGATTATGCAGCTATATTGGGACCAGATAGTTATGAAAAGCTTCCAGAAATAATTCTTCAAATAGTAAACGGGCAAAGAGGTATTGTTAGTTTAGATGAAGATTTTCTTCCACGATTAACTTTACCTTCGGTGAAAACGCATCCAACAATAGGTATTGTACCAATTTCTCAAGGATGTCTTGGAAACTGTAGTTATTGTGCAGTTAAACTGGCTAGAGGGCGTCTAAAAAGTTATCCTCCCGAAGAAATAGTAGAAAAAGTTAGACAATTATTACAGGAAGGTTGCAAAGAAATCTGGCTTACGGCTCAAGATACAGCAGTTTATGGAATTGACATAGGATACAGTCTTCCAGAACTACTTAAAGAAGTAGAAAATCTACCTTTTAAATTTAAGATTAGAGTAGGTATGATGAATCCAGCTTATTTAACACAAATTGTTGAGGAACTTATTAAAGTGTTTAAATCACCTAAAATATACAAATTTTTGCACATTCCAGTTCAATCAGGTAGTAACAATATTTTAGAAAAAATGCATAGGAATTACACCGTAGAAGAATTTAAAGCTCTCATTGAAGTTTTAAGAAGTTCTTTTCCAAAGCTTACGCTATCAACAGATGTAATCGTAGGATTTCCCGGAGAGACAGAGGAAGATTTTCAAGAAACTATTAAATTATTGGAAGATATTCAACCTGACATAACAAATGTATCTAGATTTGCTGCTAGACCTAGAACTGAAGTAGAAAAAATGAATGAGATTCTCCCAGGATGGAGGATTAAAGAAAGAAGTAGGAAAATTTCTAAAA
>Ga0209426_1000781_pt1 | contig 26586 bp, 25 predicted proteins | sample Deesub1362B_J571_FD_187697 | JGI IMG/M metagenome (GOLD analysis project Ga0209426, IMG submission 187697) | Deep oceanic, basalt-hosted subsurface ecosystem from Juan de Fuca Ridge flank, Pacific Ocean, CORK Borehole 1362B_J2.571 (SPAdes)... ...
GCTTTTCCATATACGATGCCCCGAGGTGGCGTTAAAAGCATACATGTAACCATCTTTGGCGCCTATGAAGAGTAAACCGCCGTAAACTGCGGGTGAAGAAAAACCGATGATTCCATCCGTAAAGTTCGACCACACAAGAGCGGTCGTTTCATTGTCCACTGGTGCAGTAGCATTCGTAAAGCCCGTATGTTGAGGATTATAGCGAAACATAGGCCAGATATCCGTTGATAAGGTTCCGTAATCATTACTTGAAAAGGAAAGAAAACTTATTGTGCTCAGGAGCAAAAATGTACACAGCAAAGATGCCTTAAGAATTTTACATCGCGTTCTCCTAATTATTTCTTCTTTCAGTTTATTCACCCTTTTTAATAATTTTTGCAAGTTTTTTCCAAATAGAAACGATTATATAAGAACTATGAAACTTTGTTCTAGACATAATTGACAATAGGATTCTATTTTGCTGCCTTTCTTGCGTGAGTGATATACCCGGTATGCGCAGTCATTAGAGTTTGCGGACGGGTTTTCCCCGATTTCACTTGCATTCCCCGAATTAGGCATTCGACAGTTTGTATATCCACAAAGCCATTTTGCTCTAAAGCTTCCACTGTGTTTACGGTTTGGTCTATAGTTGGGCTAAAAGAGACAAAGGTTCCACTAGGTTTTAAAGCTTGATAAGCGTGGGGGACTACAAGCCATGGGGTCGCCATATCTAATATCACAGCATCCACGCCGGTTTCGTCTATTCCCTTAGTTATATCCTTGTTTTTTATTTCCACATAGTCGATTACATCGGCTCGCATCAAGTTTTTACGTGCAGTTTCGATGAAATCTCGGCGGATTTCATATGTGTACACGAGTCCAGAGGGCTTAACATAGAAAGCCAATGCTGTGGTTAAGGCACCTGTCCCGGTTCCAGCTTCTACAACGTGACTTCCCGGTCCTATTCCGCTGAACATAACGATTAGGGCTATATCCTTGGGGTAATTTATCTGAGTTTTCCGTTGAGATTTAAATATGTAGTCGCGGAGTTGAGGCTTTAAAACAATAAATTCGACGCCTATGCTGCTTGTTATTCGTGCGCCGTATTCTTTACCTACTAGTTCACCGAGTTTGACAAAACCTTTGTGAGTGTGAAACTCCTTATCCCTTTCCACTTTAACCAGATAAGTTCTTTTAGGGCTTAGGTAAAGAAGGACATAGTCGTTTTCTCTTATTTTTTCGCTCAACTCACGCTACCTTTTCTATGGAGTATACTTGAAGGGATGTTTAGCTCTATCCTTGTTTTCGAGTAGCTCTTCCATGGTTGGGCGTCCTTCGACAGCCCGACGAATGGCATGTCGCATAGCCTTGTAATTATTTATATAGACGCGTTGGCGGTCAACAGCGGCGGGATGAACAAACACGTTGGCAATTATCATCAGCTCATCTACCGCCTCCTTTGGAATCGTACCATCAGCGACGCTGTCAACCACGGCTTTAGCTACCGCAGCTTGTGCTGGTCCATAAATCATACTCGCCTGCCTCATGCTTCTAATGGTTACAGTAGGCACTATAAGAGTTGTAGGCTTGACTGCGAGGTTTGGCTCTAAGATTGCAAGCAGAGGCTCATGTCCCGGCGACGGCGAGGCCTTGGCTTTTGCGTAAGCCTCGCTTAGAGGCCCGTCCTTTCTACCTATCATCAAGTCAATATGTGCCACTTCAGGTTCTTCTCCAGCCAACGCTTCGCCTATTCGAATGTTAAACTTTTTTATAATTTCCGAAGTTATACCAACAGCTGTAAACCGCTCTTGTAATGGTTTTTCTGTTACTTCCTCAAAGACTATAGGTTTAAGCTTTATCTTCCCTATTTTTTCAAGCTCCAGCCTTAGTTCTTCTCTAGCTTCGTAGCTTAGCTCTCCGCCTACACTTAAAGGATGCCGCACAGGCCCAACCTTTAGCCCTATCATTTTTAGAGCTTCTTTTGCGCCTACTGCGCCGCTATTAGCTATTATCCGCGCTATCTTCTGCACTTTATATTGAAGCTCCCGGGCTTTTTGAAGCTCACCCTTTTCGATGTGATTGTATATTTTTACCCAGATATCTGGGATTACGTTGGCACTTGCTAAGATGGCGCCTGAGGCTCCTGCTGCAAGGGCTGCGACTACCACCTCATCATGCCCGCAGAGCACATTGATTTTGTCTCTCACTTTTTCAAGGACAGCGAGCATGTAGCGAAGCTCACCGCTACTGTCTTTTAGAGCTACTATATTGGGTATTTGCGCTAAGTCCTCCACCATCTGCCATCGAAGCCATACGCCAGTGCACTGTGGAATATTATAGAGAACTATGGGAAGGTCAACAGTGTTCGCTATGGTGTGAAAATGTTGATATATGCCTCTGTTTGTTGGCTTTAAGTAGAAGGGAGTCACGATTAAAGCTGCGTCTGCCCCAGCATCTTTAGCATAACATGTCATCTCTAATGCTTGAGTTGTCCCGCTAGCACCTGTTCCAGCGATTACCGCCACACGACCATTAACTTCATCCACAACTATGTCGATAACACGCTTTCGTTCTTCCATCGTTAAGTTGACAAACTCACCAGTAGTTCCACATGGCACAACACCATTTACGCCCAGCTCTATGCAACGGTTAACAAGAGCGCGCAATTGCACCTCGTTGATCTCTTTTCCGTTTTTAGTAAAGGGAGTTACCAGCGCAGGAAAAATCCCTTTAGGCTTAAACATAAAGCATCACTCATCTAAAGGTGGTAAATTTAAAGTTGAAACTTGTTATATTTATTTCCATCACTTTATTCAATTTAACACGCCTCCTAATGCAAAATAGCTCTAATCTAGTTAGAGAAAATGCTTAAATTGTCTGGAAAGCGGATACCTATGTATCTAGAGGAAGGACTATATGAACGACATTAGGGAAAAATTGAAGATTGATGAAGAGAACCTTCGAGAAATAAACAATTTTTTGTTGAGAGAAGATAACCCGTTAGTAAACGGTTTGTTGGAAATTGTGGATAGGTACGGTGGGGTTGAAGAGATTAATCGCAGGGCTAGGGAAACTAGCAAACTTGAGAATCTCATGATGCGTCTCCAAGCTAAAAATTCGCCTTACGTTAAAGATCTTGAGTGGCTGATGAAGCAAAGAGATACTGGAGCTTTTATAAGCATACCGGAATATCGTAGAAAAATCTTGGGAGATAAAGCCGATTTAATGAAGTTCGACGAATCCTTTGCTGTAACCCTTGAAATTAGCGCATGTAACTTCTTTCCATGGCTTATAGAAGAAGCGAAAAGATCTATTGCCCAACAAGATCTTATGCCCGCCCGCTATATCCGCGTCCGTTCCATGAAAGAGCAAGTTGAGGATGATGATATTCTTGCATTTGCAGCGGCTATGCAAATTATAGGTGCCTCCTACGTGCAGACTTTGGACACGAAAGGAACAATGCCCGGACCGGACGGACAACCCATAAATGTCCATTTAGGGGGAGCAGATACCATAACTGGATATTTCGGCGGTGTTGGAGTTCCAAACAAGTACGCGTTAAAATGGGTTGAAGAATTTCTTCACTATTATACAGAATACGGGATCAAACAAGTTTTGAATATAAACCCTGGAACCGTGATGTTAGGATATTGGCTACATAAGCTTGGAATAGACGTAGAGTTTAAAATTTCTGTTTTCTTAGGTAACGATAATCCCTACTCCTGCTTTTGGACATTGATGACTGCGAAGCTATTTAGTCGAAAGGATGGAACAACTCCGCTAATCGGGTTCAACCTTTCAAACTCTGTGAACAATAAGACAATTGAGTTAGCGGCTTATATTCGGAAAGCCTTCGACTTTGAAGACATCGTTCGAATAGAGCATCATATCCTTGAAGCTTACAAAAGCATCGTTCGACAGCCTTACGATAGGCTCAATGAACTCCTAGAAGTTGCTGACCACGTTAAGAATATTAGCGCCAAACATGAAGGAGGAACACCAGAGGTTGAGAAAACCAGAGAACACCCCTCGGACATTTTGGACTATTTCATCCCAAAGAAGGAAATAATAGAGAAAGGATTAATGCCAAAACTTTTAGCTAACTACCTCGACAAACATGACTCATTGAACAGAACAGCCAGAGCTTTAACAGAGCACGGCCTCGCCGTTGTCGCCGCTTGGAACTTGCACAAAAACGAAATTTAAGCGGATGAAAAATAGAGAAAGCTGCAGTTTACCAATACTCCCTTGGCCGTTTAACCATGAGATAGAGAGTAGTGGCTATAAAGAATACCGTTATAGCTATAAGAATTACCATAGCAAGTCTCGCGTTACTCAACTCCATTTCCATGCTAGAAGTTTGATTAATCTTTAAGTCCCAGTAAGTTTGGTTTAGCTCCGTATAATTCTTCCAAAGCGCCTCATATTCCATAGCTTTGTTCGATAATTGTTCTTTTAATTCTTCCATTTTGACGTTTTGCACATAAGTCATGACAAATCCGTTGTCACGAATATTATAGATATGTCCCCCGAACTTCCATTGACACGAAACTTCTCCGTAAGTTATACCCCAAACATCAAATGGGATATCAATCTTATAAGTTTGAGTTTCAGTTTCATTGTATTGTGGATTATAGCCTGTCCCTTCATTCGTATCCACGTACGTTATAGTTTCTATTGGTAGTTTCTCCCGTCCCTCCTTGAAACCAAATATCTTTATAATTAAGTAGTTTATGGAGATCCCTTCGGCGTAACAGTATACGCTTACGCTTACATTGATTTCCCTATCAGGGATAGTGTTTGATGGCGCTTGTATTTCTATAACCAGTCCAGCCTCGTCATGATGATAAAATGTTTGAATTTGGTTGTCTTCCTGTGTGTACGACTTAGGAATTAAAGCTAAGACGAAAATTGTTAAAATTGCGGTTACCATTAACTTTTTCCCTTTCACGTAATGTTTCCTCCATTAATTTGTCTTTTCGATTGGTTTTAAACAGCTTATAATGGTTTTTTACTTTCTTCTTGTTATTCCGGGCTTTATTTTGTTTCTTTTTTAAAAATAAATGCATATGTATGACTATTCGATTGACCGCATGAAGTCTTGGTAGATGTATATAAAATAAATAAGGGCGAAAACTGTGAGCCCAACTTCGAAGGCTAATATGACTTGGTTGCGTTCTACAGCCATGAAGTACCCTTGTTGTAATATGTCAATGAAAACAAGCATCTGGAGAAAGAGAGCTCCCCCTAAGCAGCTGAAACCTAAGCTGTGGATTATTTGTCTTATCCGTCGATTAAGCCTTTGCTTCAAGGCGGGTCACTAGGGTAGTAATAGGAAAGGGAGTAACTTATTCCTTATGAATTACGACATACGATAAAACCTAGGGATTTCTCCTACTTATTCCCAAAGAATACCGCTACTTCTAACTCTAAATCAGATACTCCTGACCTTTTTCGATACGCATGACTTTACCTTTCAAATCCCTCATAAAACGAGCAAATAGGTCTGCATGTTCCACATGAACTGGGAAAACTTTCTTGGCGTTAACCCGTTCTAACACGTTTTTCAACTGCAAAGGCATTATATGTCCAGAAACGTGAACATGGTACTGAGGAAGCCCATAATGCTTAAGCCAGTTTCGGAGCTTCTGATGGTCTATCTCCATTTCTTCATTAAAAGGCTCTGAAGCTGAGAGAATATAACAGCTACCTGGAGCTGGTTTTATCTCCACGAGCTCTTCCAAATCGTAAAACGAGGTTACTAAAACAAAATTGCACTGTTTTTCGCTTAAAGCCTTAGCATCTAAAACCTTATCGCCAAAATCCTCGATTATTTCTCGTTCCCACTTATAAGTTCGTTTCTTCTCCTTCCGAAAAATCAGTAAAACCTCATCTTTTAAACTTGGAACCTTAAGTCCCTTGTCCTTACGTAGCTTATTTACGAGATAAGCTTGTCTCATTGAAATGACTAAACATCTTCCGGTTTTTCGGGAGGCTTTATAAAAGGTGTTAAAACGATCTATGTCGGTTCGCGCGAAGTCTGCTAAAACCAATCCATCTGCACCTTCAATAAGGCGGGTTACTTTTCTCATAACATCTCTTTCAGAAGAGAGCGTAGCACCTATCATGTTCGTTCCTTCGCTAATTATAGCAATCGGCTCAGCCTCTTCAACTTTCGCCACGAAATCCCTCGTCATTTCAGGTTTCGAACCATGCATCCGAAAATCACCTGTATAAATAACGGTTCCAGCCGAAGTATGAATTAAAAAGCCATAAGCACCGGGAACAGAATGGTCAACATGAACAGGCTCAACCTGGACGCTGTTTATTGTTATTTTGTCGCCCGTTCTGAATCCCCGAAAATGTGTTCCCTCAAAATCAAACTCTAGAGCCTTCGGACGTATCTTACTAAAGGTTTCTAACATTGTTTTCGCTGTTTCTCCACAGTAAACCGGAATTTCACGTTTCAAAAAAGAAATATAGGCGACGTGATCCATATGAGCGTGAGAGAGGAAAACCGCATCGACTTCTGCTTCGGTTTCTTTGTCGAATCGGTATGTCCCTTTTATTTTTGGTAGCAACCCGAATTCTAGTAGGCTTTCTTCGCTTTTTGGTGATAGAAAAGGAGAGGAATAGTATCGAGCTTTTAGAGTGAAAGACATTCCGAAGTCGAACAATACCATCGTATCTCTGTCTTTTAAGAGAATTTTGTTTCCACCTATCTCATTTACTCCTCCATAGAAAGTTAGGCTTGTCTTAGCTTTCACCACGGCTTTTTCCTTCCTGCTTCGCCAGTTTTTTGCATAAACTTGAGATTTTAAAAATTACGTGAGGAAGCGTGAAAATGCTAAAGACTTTGGTGTATAGCGGTGAGGCTGCCTTTTCCACGTTTTGAAGTTCACCACCTGCCTCGAGATATCCTTCGATAAAGGCCTGGGTTAACCATGTGACCGTTCTTATGTTAGTGGTTAAGGAGGCACAGTGACCAGCGTAATAGAGAAATTCGGCTATGTCCCATGGCTGGTTTCCATTTCTGGATGCTTGTTCCAAGTCTAGAAATAAAACTTCTCCATTCGATATTAAGATGTTTTCTGGTTTAGTGTCGCCTAAAGAGACGCCAAGTTCATGAATATGCGCCATTTTTCTACCTATTTTTCTAATTATCTCAAGCTCTCGGGCTACTTCGCTTTTTCTCTTAGCTTTAAATATCCGTCTTACCACCTCTGTAACCTTTTCGCCCTCAACATACTCTCGAAATATGAGACGTTCCTTTAGACTTACATGTAGGATTCGTGGAACACTGATCCTTTTTGATTGTAGAAACTTGTTTAGGGCATATTCCTTTTCAAGCCGGGAGCGTCCATGCACTGCGAAAGATTGTGTGCCGAGTGTCCATAAGGCTAGGGAAAACCACTTGAAGCTTTGCCAGTCCATAAAACGTTTCACAACGATTTTTCTTTCCTGACCGTCTTCTTTTAGCGTTATTAAGTACACGTCATTTAGAATGCCGCCTATTTCCTTAATTTCCATATGTAAACCTGTTTTGTTGGAAACTATTTTTTTTACAAAATCTTCTATACCTGTTCTGTCAGAAAGTGGAAGCATACCTAAAGACGTGTGGACATAAATGTGTTTTCTTGGGTTTTCAAGTCTAAACACAAGTTCCTCTTCATTCTTGTCCCAGTCTGGTTTCAGGAGTTTCTCACGATACTGAAGGAAAACATTTGCGGTTTTAGGTAGTATCCCAAGTGTGTAGGCGAAAAAGGCCTTCTGAAAATTTTTGAAAAAAGCTGGAATTCGTATCTTCTTACGTCTAGTCTTCTCGATAAGCTTTTCGCTTATCTGAACATATTCGCCAGAAAATTCTATAATTTCTTCCTCTTCAAGTTCTTCCAAAGCTCTCTTGTAACCCCGCATAATAGCTTCGGTCTTTCCTTTCTGAAGCATATTTAAGAAACTGTAAGTAAGAGGTGGAAACAGTTTTGCCCGCCGCATCATGGTTTCATAAAGAAAGTACTTTGGTTCTATCAGAAATTCGCGAGAAAGCTCTGGAAATTCGAGAATAAGGGTTTCCAAAAGTTCGCAGATAATCCGTTTTTTAACCTTTATTTCATGTTCCTCAAAATATTCTTCACCCATTATGGGCTGGTAGTAGAAGGCAATTTTCTCAGCGACAACCTCACCTATAAAAGCTCTTTCCACATCTTTTTCGAAAACCCACTGGTCTACAGCTGAAACTATAAGGTTATACCTATTTAAGGGTTTGACGTAAACCATTATTCTGGGCTGAAAATCTCGGATTACAACTAAAACCTCAACATCAACTTTTTTTGAAGACGCCTCAAGAGCAGTAAATCCACAAATACATACACCCATTATAGGGTTAGAACCAGCAATTTGCCTACAAAACCCCAAAATTTTCTTAGTTAAGTCCTTGTTCGACTGCAATTAAACACACCTTAAAAGGAAGGCACCCAACTTGGCTTTACCTCCAGATCTGAAAACATATTTTACCATTGAGAGAATTAAGGTTTACCTTGATATCTAACATTTAACGGTGAAACTAACAATTTAACTTTTCAATTATTTTTCCATATTCTCTAAGTATTCTTAGTGCTTTAGCGGCTTTTTCCGGAATATTATAGAGCGGAATGCTGGTTTCAGCCAGCACTTCGTGCACAAGTTCAAAGTCATCTCCCCCAGCTGGAACATCTACTACTGGCTTGTTAGGGAATTTCAAAGCCGTTTCAACTATGGCTTTGGCATCTTCAGGTTTAAAGAAGCATGATTTTAACATGTTTATCACCATCGCACCATCTACGTTTGGATCGGCTAAAACGAGATTTAAAACTCGACGGTATCTTTCAGCTCTGGCATCTGCAATCATATCAATGGGGTTGGATGCATCTACTCCCGGATAAAGTTGTTCTATAGATCTTTTGGTTTTTTCGCTAAGCTGAGCCAATTTTAAGCCTTGTTTAGCTAGGGCATCAGCAGCTATTATAGCTGGTCCACCTACGTTGCTTACAACAGCAATGCGGTCGCCCTTTAGTGGAGGTTGCTTTTCTAGGGCTATTGCAGCATCCATTAGTTCTTCGATTGTTTCAACTCGGATTATTCCGGCTTTTTTGAGGGCAGCATTAAAAACTTGGTCAGAGCCGACAATAGAGGCTGTGTGAGATATAGCCCGTTTAGCGGCTTCAGCGGTTACTCCCCCCTTTAACACAAGTAGGGGTTTCTGTTTAACTATTTTTTTTGCGGTTTCAATAAAAGCTCTACCATTCTTAATTCCTTCCATGTAAAAACATATGACCTTCGTTTCCTTGTCATTCTCAAGGTAGCAAAGTATGTCTACGTCGTCTACATCTATCTTGTCACCCATGAAAACAAACTTGCTGATTCCAATTCCATAATGGCAAGCCCAGTCGAGTAAGCAAGCACCTATTCCACCGCTTTGCGAGAGGACGGCTATCCCACCTTTTTTAGGCATTAAGTCCCTTTCAAAAGTTGTGTTTAAACCGTTTTCCGTGTTAATAACACCCATAATAGTGTTTGGCCCCAGAATTCTTACCCCAAACTTTTCCTTCAGTTTTAGGAGCTTTTCTCGTTGAGTTTTATTGTACCCCCCAGTTATTATCACCAAAGCTTTGGCGCCTTTCTCTGCGCTTTTTTCAGCTTGTTTTAAAGATACTTTTGGCGGGAGCATTATTACGATCAATTCCGGGTCTACTGGGATCTTTCCTAAGCTGTTAAAACCTCTCTTGCCATGAATATCCACTATATAGGTTTCACCTTTGAAGTACTTTTTCATATTATATATTACATTTTCAAAGAGCTCAGGTGAGGCCATTCCGATTCTTTCTCGGATTTTAGTTGAACCTATCAAGACTACTCGCCTTGGCCTGAAAAGAGCTTCCACTTTTTCTAGTTTCATGAACATCACTAAGTTTGGCTTAAAGGAAGGTTAGAAGAAATTGTTTGTCCTCTTAAAATTTTAGGCTTAAATCTTAAAGGTTCTCACCCCTGGAGGATTTTTAGGTAGGCAAACCCAGATGCTAAAACGAATACTATGGCAAAGAATGCTACATTCAACATCATAAGCGGATTAAAGGCTGGATGCCCTAAAAGGAATGATCTGATAGTGTCAGCGCCCGCGCTTAATGGATTTGCCTCCGCAATTAATACTAGGAGTTGAGGGATTACTCCCTCTCTCCCAAGCTGTTGGATGAAATCAAGAGGATAAAAGACGGAGCTACAGAAGAATAGAATATAGTAGACCACCCCTCTAGCCGTTACAAACTTCTCGAAACTCTTGGTGGAGAGGGACATTGTTATGCTCAAACCTGAGGTACCTATTGAAACGAGGAACAACGTGACTAATATTATTGCAACCCCTAAGACCGATGGAAGGTTGCCTGTAAAAACCCATGTGACAAAAATTGTTGTCACCAGAAGAGGCGCCATATAAACCATCCCCCGAAGACCACCAGACAAAACTCTTCCAAAAGCTAACTCCCATCTAGAAAAGGGAAGACTCAACAAATAATGCGAAATTTCACGTCGAAGCTCCCTGTTTATCTCTCGTCCAATCATAAAAGCTGCAGCGAACAGCGCAGTTATAGTGATTCCTGGCGAAAAGAACAAAAAATAGTTTAGGTATTTTCCCGATACCTTCTGGCTCACCATATTTGTATAGACAACGGCCATTACTATAAGGTCTGCAAGGTTCATACTTATCATCCCTGCAATCCACCACCGATAACGGAAGAAATTTCTAAAGTCATATTCTAACAAATGCATAATCTTTTTCATTCCTACCGCCAACCTCCACCTTCAAGTCGCCTTTCATAGAAAATTATACCGATAAACGTAAAGAAAGAGAAAAACAAGATTATGCCCAACACGGAAAGGAACGGATTAGTTATAAGAGTCGCTTCCAATCCGGCTCCCCAGCGGAAGATATCGGCTGCGTAGGTTAATGGGTTAAATTGAGCAAGTACTGCATACTGTTTGGGCATAAAGACTACGGGATACATGGTTGTGCTAAGTCGAACAATGAATGCATTTAAAACTCCAAGAAGAATATCAAATCTATCGTGAGACTTTATGCTAACCGCTATAGTTATGCTCATTCCGGAAACACCAAAAGCAAACAGAAAGAGAGCTACAAAGGCTATTAAAATCCGAAATGGCTCAGTCATTCCAATCATTAAAAGAACGACCAGCATGAGAGGAGCAACGTAAAGGAAGCTTCTAAGCCCGCCGCCTATCGCTCTTCCAAGCACGAGTTCCCTTCGCGAGATGGGAAGACTAAGCAGATACTCCACTACTCCATGGTCTGCTTCCTCGTAAATGTCATAACTTATGAAAACAGCCATAGAATAAAGCAACGTTATAACGATGCCGGCCGCATAAAAGTAAAAATAGTTTCCAGTTACTATTTGGACATCTTCTTTTACCATTCGGTTAGCTACAAATCCGAAGAGGGCTATTTGAGCTAAAAACCATAATGCTCTGAGAATTAAGATAAACTTGTACTGAAGGAACATCTTCACGTCCCTTTCAGCGACGAGTAAAACGTGTTTTATCATTTTTCAGCCTCCTCGATGGTTAATCCTGTATAATGTGCAAAAACATCATCAAGTGACGGCTCGCTCATGCGGATGCTTCGAATAGGTAAATGTGTCTTTATGAAAAATTCTGTTATCTGTGGCAAAATTTCTTCAGCACGGTTGAGGTAAATCCTTAAGTGGTTGGGTTTAAGAACTAAAACCTCCACAACTCTATTGATATTTTTCAATTCTTCAATTGTAATTTTTGGAGCTTCTTTTTCCAAAATGATTTCAATTAGGTCTCCGCCTACGATGCTGTCCTTCAGTTTCTTGGGCGAATCACAGACAAGTAGTTTTCCTCGGTGCATAATGGCTACTCTGTCGGAAAGCAAATCTGCCTCGTAAAGCTCATTAGTGGCCAAAATAATGGTTGAACCCTCATCCTTTAATTCACGAATCATATTCCAGATCTTATGCTTTCCCACTATATCTATCTGCGTCGTTGGTTCGTCAATAATGGCAATTTTTGGCCGTTGAATCAAAATTTTGGCTATTTCAACCCGCTTACGCATGCCACCCGAAAAAGCATGAACACTTTTGTAGCGGTCTCCCCACAAGTCAAGCTCGGTCAAAGCCCATCTTACGCGTTCCTTCCGCTCAGAGGAGGTCAGTCCACATACTTTTGCATGCCAGTTCAGAACTTCCCATGGAGTCATAACCCACATAAGTTTAGGATCTTGAAAGGCTATTCCAATTAGCTGTCGAGCCTTGTCTGGCTCCCGTGTAATATCATAACCGCCAACAATCGCTTTTCCTTCAGTAGGCTTAATTACGGTCACGAGCATCAATAAAGTAGTAGTTTTTCCAGCTCCATTCGGACCTAAAAATCCGAAAATTTCTCCTTCTTCAATAGAGAGGTTCAGATGGTCAACAGCTGTGAGCTTTCCAAATTTCTTGGTTAGATCAATCATCTGAATTATAGCCAATAGATTTTCTCCTCACAATAAATCTGAAGCAAGATAGATAGGAGCCCAGATAATTAAATGTTTTCTAGACTTGGCTAGTTGAAACGTTGCAAATATGTAAAAATGTATGCTCATTGAGAAAACCTAATTTATCGGAGGAGGATCATTCGCTACTAGTATGAAAGCACCCAAACTCTGGGCAAAACGAATGCTTTAGCTTATTTGCTTATCAGACGGAAAGCCCGCTTTTCGGCTTCACTCATAACCTTTGCCTCATCTAAAACTTTCACTTCGCCTTTCTCTATCAAGATTCTTCCATCAATAATAACTATGTCAACATCGCTTCCACAAGTCGAATAAACAAGATTAGCATGAACATCGTGGAAGGGCTTTAAATGAGGTTTATTAAAATCCACCAGAATTATATCTGCCCGTTTTCCAACCTCTATAGATCCGATCATATTTTCCAACCCTAGAGTTCTCGCTCCTCCCAAAGTGGCCATTTCAACAACCTTACGAGTATTCATAACTGTAGCATCTTTATATCGAAGTTTCTGAGCTAAAGCGGCAAACCGCATGTTCCAAAACATGTCCAAAGAATTATTGCTGGCTGGTCCATCCGTGCCGATACCCACGTGAACACCTAAATCCATCAACTCTTTAATTGGTGAAACAGCCGTGCCCAATTTTGCATTAGCAACCGGATTATACCCAACTTTAACGTTATGTTTCCGCAATAATTGCATATCTTTTTTAGACAAGAAAATGCAATGGGCAGCAAGAACATCTGAACCCAAAACTCCTATTTTCTCTAGCAGACAGGTTTCGCTAACGCCATATTTTTTATATAATTTTTCCGCCTGTTCTGAGGATTCGGCAAGATGAATGTGAATTCCAACGTTTTTTTCTGAAGCCGCACGTCTAACCTCTCGTAAAAGCTCAAGGCTACAACTATAAACTGCATGGGGCCCAAACCAAGTCCTTATCCGCCCTTCGGCAGCTCCGTGGAAATTCTGGACAAAATCTATGCTTTGCTTAAAAGTCTCCTTTCCCAAGGCAGGGGTTTTTAACTCGATAATTCCTTGAGCCAGAACGGCCCTAAGCCCGCTGTCCTCAACCGCCCTAGCTACAGCGTCCTCATAAAAATACATATCGGCGAAACAAGTAGTTCCCGTTTTCAGCATTTCTACACATCCAAGCAGAGCACCCCAATAAACATCTTCCCACGTCAGCTTAGCCTCCAAAGGCCAAATATCCTTTCTCAGCCAAGCGTCCAACGGCTTATCTTCAGCCAAGCCACGGAACAATGTCATAGCCACGTGGGTATGACAGTTAACCATCCCCGGCATTGCGACCTTACCGTGGGCATCAATGGCTCTTTCAGCTTTTACTCTCGGCAGCGAATCTTTCCGTCCTACATAAATTATTTTTTTGTCTTTTACGGCTATGGCGCCTTGAGTTATGAAATGGGCATGATCTAAAGTTAAGATTGCGCAGTCACGGATTAAGAGGTCAACTTCTTCTCCCGTGCTCAAAATCATAGGAAATAATTTAGTGTGTTCGGATTAAAAGGGTATGGGATTAGGGTTTAAGGTTAACTTTTCTCTCAAGTTTCTTTACATTGGGATAAATTGTTTCCTTCGGAATTCTGTTAGAAATTAATCCCTTATTGTTGTTTAAGCCCATTAATGTGAGTTTTCGGCATATAAGGGTTAAAGAGTCTTCCGTAAAGTTTAGCAGGTTATGCCCTTCACTGGTTAAACTGTAAACCTTTTTAGGCCGTTCATTTTTCAGGTTCCATTCGCTTTTCACATAACCTTCCTTTTCTAGCTGGTTTAGCATGGGATATATGGTGCTAGGCCCAAAGTATACGCCAAAGTTTTTTCTGATTTTCGTTATTATCTGATAGCCATGCATTGGCTCGTTATTGAGAAACTGGAGTATCACAAGGTCGAGTAATCCTTTAAGCAGTTTGGTTTGAACCTGCTTACCTCTTTTCATCATGCTTCCCTTCCTTTCGTAGTTCTGTCCAACAATAAAACTGTTGGACGCAGATACAATATGTCTCTTTTGAGACATATCTCAAGTCTCTATATACATGAAACCGCAATATAAAACTTCTTACTTATCCAAAGCATAAAAAGGCATAACAAAACATACAGAATATTCCAAAAAATAGATAATTTAAATAAGCAAAAACCATAAAAGAAAGCAACAGAGCATGAAAACTATAGAAAAACAGCTAAAACAACAAATTGTACAACGCATATTCAGAAATTTCACAGACATAATGATACTACGCTTAATTCAGGCCCAACCAATGTGGGGATACAAAATAAAAAAGGAAGTACAGATGAAATACGGAATAAAACTTCGCCATGGAGCTCTGTATCCACTGCTTAACACTCTTGAACAAGAAGGATACATAAAAAGCAAAAAACAAGCAAAAGGAGGAAGAATCAGAAAAATTTACCAAATAACCCCAAAAGGATCAGCCTTACTATACATTTATCAAAAGACAATAAAAGAACAACTCCAATAATTTTAAGTAATAAACACTTATTAGGACTATCTTAACGAGGAAGAACGTTTATGACAAAAGACTCTTCTCAAAAAGAACAAAACAATGAGTTAACCGAAGAATTGTGGCGTTTTTTTGAATTTCGTGGCAAAAAAGCTTTGGAAATGGCAAGAAGGGCAGTTTTAGAAGAAACCAATAGAATCGAGTCCGACGATGTTAGGGAAGCAATACGATATTTTATTAGGGATTATTGGCATGATTTGGCCAGGCCTACACTCCTATCGGTTTGCTGCGAAACTGTAGGCGGCGATCCGGCAAAAACAACTCCTTTCGCAGTTTCGCTTACCGTTTTAAGCGGGGGAATTGACATACACGACGATATTATTGATGGCTCAAAGAGAAAACACGGCAAAGTTACCATCTATGGAAAATTTGGGAAAGATATTGCCCTTTTAGTTGGAGATGCTCTTCTCTTTAAAGGTTTCACTCTACTGCATGAGGCATGTGCAGATATCCAAAAGGCGAAAGCAAAAAAAATTATGGAAACTGTTAAAGGCTTGTTTTATGAGTTGGGTGACGCTGAAGCATTAGAGCTGATGCTTCGTGGATGCTGGCACATAAGACTAGAAAAGTATCTAAGAATCATCGAGAATAAGGCGGCGGATGTTGAAGCCCACGCAAGAATAGGGGCCATACTTGGAAGCGCCTCTTCTGCAGAAGAGAAAAATCTAGCCCAATATGGACGTCTCCTCGGAATGATAATTATAATACGTGACGACATCGCTGACTTACTGGACAAACAAGAGCTTAAACATAGAATAAGGAAAGAACATTTACCCCTTCCACTGATTTATGCCCTAGAGGGGGAACAAAATCTTATCCCTCGCCCCTCGGCTGAGGAATTACTTAATAGATTTAACATAGAAATAAAGAATGGGATTAAACAGGCACAAATTCTGATAAGAAAACTATACAACGAAGCGTTTAGATATATTAAAGGCTTTAGAGATAGAAGGTCTTTAGAGAAAATACTTGAGGCATTTTCAATTATTAAATAACCATACATTTCGCAATCAGTTATTTTTCATAACAAAGTTTATTTATTAATTTCAATTTCATTAGTTCATTTAATACTTTCCAAAATAATTTAATTAAAGGAATTTGAAACACTAAACAAAAATGGGGGAATTACTCCCACCAAGATAGATTTCGGACAGGTCTCTTCTTTTTCTTCATCCTTTCTCCCCTTTGTTGCATATATGTTCAACATAAATACTTTATAAGTTTTGTTATTAATAGGTATAAGGGAACGCTTAGATGGATGAAGAACATTCTTGGAGAAATAGGATACGTCTTTTTATAGTTTTGTTTACGTTGTTTTGCTGGCGACGATTGTCAAGAGAACAGATTGAAAATGTTTTAGAATCAATGATTCATTTAGAATACGAAGGAAAAATTTTCCTCTATGGAGTTTATTATTTATCTACGGTTTCCTTTATCATTATAAGCGCGTTTGTTTTTAAAAAAATTAAAAGGGAATTTAGCATTAAAGTATGGCCTTTTCTAGCAATATTAAGTTCTATCTATGTGATATTTCTTGAAACTAAAAGCATTATAAATAGCATTTTTTATTTCTTCTTAGCAGGAGCGTCCTTTGGGGTGGGCATTCCATTTTGTTTGGCTTATTTTGGGGAGAATACTTCTATTGAAAACAGGGGGCGTTACGGTGGAGTAATTTTCTTTTTTACAAGTTTTATGTTCGTAGTGATTGCGATTATTAGTGAAACATATAATACTCAACATTTTATGATTTTAACCTTATTTTGGATGTTCTTAAGTTTAGTGTTGCTTTTAGCCTTAAACGTGAAAACACCATTCATTAAACAAGATATAGCTAATTTTAAATCAATTGTTACTGACAGGCGTTTTATGCTTTATTTCATTCCATGGGTTATGTTCTGTTTTATAGATGCGTTCGAAGGACCTGTTCTTAAAAATTTTATTATGAAAAACTTTGGAGGAGATTTTATCGTTCACTTACTTTTTATTGAAACTGGTATTACTGCGTTTGCCATTATTGCTGCGGGATTTTTAATTGACTATTATGGTAGGCGGCAGATACTTTTATATGGATTTATTACATTAGGTATTGCTTACGCTTTAGTAGGAGTTGTTCCGGAAAACTCTCTTTCATGGTATGTCTACAGTGTGATAAATGGGTTCGCCCTCGGGGTATTTATTGTTACCTTTGTTTTTACTATTTGGGGAGATTTATCCCCAAGTGGGATGAAAGGGGAATATTACGCGGTGGGAAGTCTTCCGTATTTTCTTATAGTTTTTGTTCAGAAATTGCTTGATCCTTACATTTTTGTCATTCCTGTTTCCGCCGCTTTTTCTTTCGCTAGCTTCTTTCTTTTCTTAGCCGTCTGGCCCTTGTTTAACGCGCCTGAAACCTTGCCTGAGGAGTTGCTTGAGGCCAGGCGTTTGCGTTCTTACGTTGAGAAGGCTAAGCGGATTAGGGAAAAGTATGCTAAATAGTCTAATGGATGAAAACTTTATTTGAGAGGGTAGGTTTTTTAAACAGAAGCGTTGTTTATATTTTTCATTAAAATTGAGGTGGAGAGAGGATTGGTTAAGGTTGATGGATACGATGTTCCTGAGGGATTGTATTACAGTAAGGACTATGAGTGGGCGAAGGTTGAAGGTGACAAGGTCCGTGTTGGAATAACTGACTATGCGCAGAAGCAGCTACGTGAAATTGTTTACGTGGAGCTTCCTGAAGCTGGATCAACAGTTACGCAGAATGAGCCATATGGCACGGTTGAGTCTGTTAAGGCCGTTTCCGACCTGGTGGCGCCCCTTAGTGGAACCATAGTTGAGATTAATGAAGAGGTTCAATCAAAACCGGAAATTTTAAATGAAGACCCATATGGCAAAGGTTGGCTCTTAGTGATAACGCCGAGCAACTTGGACGAGGAGCTCAAAAACTTAATGAACACAGAACAATCAGTTGAATGGCACAAATCTCTAATTAAGGAAGGCTAAAACCCTCAGGGCTCTCCATTATTTTTGAAAGATAACAATAAAGAAAAGGGGAAGTTACGGGTTTATTATGGCTAAGTGGACTGAGCAGGATATACATGGGTCGTAGGCTCTTGCGATTATCTCAAGCGCTCGCCTGATTTTTTCCTCAGGCTGATTTAGGAGTCGTGGAACAGCTACACGAAAGTCCTTTTCAATGTTAGCAGCGTTTTGTGCGGTTGGCGTAATGACATTAGCTTTCACTATGCAGCCCTTCTCATCAAAGGTGTAGTCGTGATAGAGAATGCCTCGTGGAGCTTCCACGGCGCCTACTCCTTGCCCAGCTTTTGGATTGATTTCAACTAACCCTTCGTCGCGTAGTCCCATGCTCAAGAGAGCGTCTATATCTTCAATGCATCGGTCAACAGAGTGAACAAGTTCGATTGCTTGTGCTAGATTGTTCATTAGGGAGTTTCTATAAGTTAACAAGTCTTTGTGTTGGTTGAAGAGTTCGCGGGCGGTTCCTGAAAGCTTATCCTTGTTTAGCAGTATACGCGGAAGCGCGCCTACCATAAAGGGCGAGCCCTTGTAGGAGGAGAATTTGGCGTGGGAATGCTTGATTGTCTTTTCATTTGTCAATTCTCTATAACGTTCTATTGGAACTCTTTCGCCAGTTGAGATGAGAACTTGGTCGCCTAGAAAGCCAAATTTCTCTCCGGGGTCAAGTGCCATTAAAGTGTTTTCTGATTCAGCGAAGTCGGGTGTTTCGAAAGATGCAAAAAGTTTAACTGCAAGTTCAGCTGTAGGCTTAACCTTTTCCATGGCTTCCTTGATATTCAAAAGCTCTCCTTCTGTCGGAACCTTTGAAAATCCGCCTACTCGTTCGTTCATTCCATGAACTTCTCTTCCGCTTACAACATTGTGAACCATGTTTCCGGCTTTTTTGAGTTGTAAGGCAGCTTTCACTTCGTTAAGGTGTTTCTCAGTCATGCGTATTACGTCAGGATACCCAAGAAAGTCCGGTAAAGCTAAAGCAAACACATGCAGAGCGTGACTCTCAACCATTTCGCCGTGTATTAGTAAGTCGCGGAGAATCTCTGTCTGTCGAGTTACTTTCACATCGAAAGCTTTCTCAATAGCCCTTATTGACGCCAAACTGTGTGAAGCTGTGCATATGGCACATATTCGACGCATAATGTCCGGAACTTTATCGTAATAAACGGTTTCAATGAAAGCCTCAAAAAACCTTGGGCCTTCAAAAATATTCATTTTCACATCCTTAACAGTGTTTCCTTCGATTGTTACCTCGATCCTTCCATGTCCTTCCACACGGGTTAAATGCTCGACCTCGATTTTCCTACTTATCATTTCAAATTCCCCCCTCTTTCTCAGCCTTCTTTTTAAGCTCGCTGGTGAGTTTAATTATTTCATCAAAGTTGCCGCCGAAGAACCTTAGGCGGTTAGCTATATACTGGAAGTCGAATCCTTTTTCCAACAGTAGGTTCAGCTCTTCCGTGGCGTTTGTTTCATCTTTTATTGGTCCACGACAGCCTATGCAGTCCAACCCTAGACCTGGGCATCGAGCGTTGCATCCTGCTGTTGTTATTGGACCCAAACATGGCATGCTTTTTTCTATGATTACGCAGGGGTACTCGTTTAGTTTGCATTCGACGCATACGGGATAATCTATTGTTTCAGGCGAATCTCCATGTAAGAGTGAGGTTATGGCATGTAGGATTTCGTTTTTCTCGATGGGACATCCAGGTATTTCAAGGTCTACTTTAACATATGCAGCTAGTCCTTTTGGTTCTAGCACGTCATAATAGTTTTCTTCTACTCCGTAGACTTTACGCATTTTTTCCGCCAGGGACATTTGTTGGCTACGCATGGCTTGAACGCATCCGCCTATGGCGCAGTCTCCTAAGGCTATGAGTAGTTTACAACGCCCCCGTATCTCTTCTAAACGTTTTAGGCCGGTTTTGGTGCTAACTGAACCTTCAACAAAGGCTATATCAAGCTCTGTTTTTTCGTCATAGCTACTTGCCTCTTGGAAAGATTTTACTTCGAAATAGCTTAGGAGCTTCAGAAGTTCATCTTCGAGGTTCAGTATCATAAGCTGGTCTCCGCCGCATCCGGTTAGGCTGAAAATTCCGATTTTAGGTTTCTCCAATGTTTTTCCTCCTTCTAAATCATCCCTTTAGTGTTTAACGCGTCTAGATAAGTGAAAACCGGGCCGTCTTTGCATACATACTTTATTGATGTGCCGTCGCCGATGATGCAGTGTCCACACTTGCCTATTCCGCACTTCATCCTTCTCTCTAAGGTCATGTAGATTTGTTCCGGTCGGAAGTTTCGGTTTATGAGTTCTTTTACAACGAACTTATACATGATGGGCGGTCCACATATTATGGCGTAGGTGTTTTCCGGCGTTATTTTTGTTTTTTCGAAGAGTTTTGTCACAACTCCTTGAGTACATCGGTCGCTTCTCTCACAGGCCAGTTGATGGCATTCCTTGTCTTCGGGATCTTCATAAGATAGGTAGAACTTTACGTTTTGTTTGTCTCCTTCCCGGAACAAGCGGAGGAATTCTTCTCTGAATAGCATCATGCTGTAACATCTAATTCCGTAAAAGACGGTGATTTCACCATACTTTTCGCGGTTTTGAAGGGCGTATTGAAGGACTCCACGCAGAGGAGCTATTCCCAAGCCTCCGCCGACAAGTAGAAGGCGATTTCCCTCCATTTTTTCCATTGGAAAACTGTTTCCGTAAGGCCCTCTAATCCAGAGTATGTCGCCTTCTTTGCGGTTGTGGATGGCATTTGTGACTCGTCCTACTTTTCTTACGCATAGTTCTAAAAGGTCGGGCTTTGTTCTTGCGGCGCATATTGATATCGGGGCTTCGCCAACCCCCATTACGCTTACTTCGATGAACTGTCCAGGCTTATAGATAAAGCTCTGGGCGAAATCCTTGTTTAGAAGTTCGAGTTGTATTAGCCGTTCGATTTCTGTCATTTTTTCTGTTTTGATGATTTTTGCTGGTGTTGGGGAAAGAACGTTTTCCTGCCTCATCATTTTATTTCACCTCTTACTTTTTGCAGGACCTCAACGTAGCGAATACTGGCTGGGCAGTAGACGGTGCATCTTCCACATCCTACACAGTTTATCATTCCTTCGCGTAGGCTTCCCTTGCAGTTAAACCGGTTGCGCAGTCTTTCCACACGTGTGGGTCTAAAGTTCAAGCCTCCGGCAACCAGTCCGTGTTTTCTTAGCATACATGAGTCCCATCTTCGAGCTCTTTCACCTGTTTTTAGGTCAAGCTTCATCAAATCAGTAACGTCGTAACATCGGCATGTTGGACATACGAGATTGCATGTGCCACACCCGAAGCACTTATCGGCGTATTCTTTCCAAACAGCGTGATCATGAGCTAACTCCAGCATGTCTTGAAGCCCAAAGGGGTTTAGGTCAAGCTTAAACTCGGTAAGCCTTTTTTGTTCCCTTTCCTTGAACTCATCGATGTCACTGGCTTCCACGTCCTTGATTGAATCCTTGTTTATAGCTATTAGTTCGTAGCCTTTTTCGGTTGCCGCTCGTATTAGATAGCCGTCGCTGATTTCGTGGAGGAATAAATCGAATCCGTCGACGGCATAGCTTGTTCCCACAGACTTGCAGAAGCAGTATTCGTCGGGATGACAGCTAATGCCTATAATTATTGTGTTTTCTCGTCGTTTCTGGTAATATTTGTCAGGCATATCGTTTATGTAAACCTTGTCGAGGAGTTTTATAGCGTTAATGTCGCAAGGATGCACTCCGAAAACCACTACCCGTTCCTCTTCGATTATTTCCAGGTATTCCGCTTTTTCTTCGTTGAATTCAAAAATTCTCTCTTGGGGCTTAATGAAGAACTTTTTTGGAGGAATCATAGTTCGCGGATAGTCCAAGCTTAATTCGTCAACGTTGGAAACTTCTTTAAATCCGTAAGATTCACTGATCTTAACTGGGCCGTAAATTTTTCCGTATTTCCGTAGACTTTCAAAGAAAGACGCGAAGTCTTTTCGATTTAACTTTGCATATATCAATCTAAGTGCTCTCTCCTCGTTAATAGATTTTAAACGAAAGAACGTTATTCCTTAAATTTTTTTAGGACAAAAAAGCAGTTTTTAATGTATAGGTAATCAAAGTTCCGCCCCTAGAAAGCTCTAGACATTTGTTAATTGTTGCCGCCAAAGCCTCTGTTTGAAAGTTCAATTTAGTTCTTTAAGGTATGATAAAATTAATTAGCTTGAATGTTAGAATAGAATGAGCAAATGGTGATTTAAATGGAAACAAAAAGTTGCAATTAACGGATTTGGAAGAATTGGTAGGTTATTATTCAGAGCAGCTCTAGAAACTGGAACAGAAATAGATTTTGCAGTTATTAACGATCTAACCAACGCTAAAACATTGGCTTTCCTTCTAAAACATGATACGGTACACGGGCCACTACCATTCGACGTAGAAGCAAAAGACGATACCATCATCATCAAGAAAGGTGGAGGGATCATAAAGGAACTTAAGGTCTTAGCACAACCAGATCCAGCGAAGCTGCCTTGGGGAGAAATGGGCATCTACCTAGCAGTTGAATCCACAGGAAGATTCAGAAAAAGGGACGATGCAGCTAAGCATCTGCAAGCCGGAGCCAAGAAAGTGCTGGTTTCAGCGCCTATGAGTCCAGCAACAAGCGCAGATCTAACAGTAGTTTACGGTGTGAATGACAACAAATATGATCCAGACAAGCATCACATAATTTCCTTGGCCTCGTGCACAACAAACTGCATCTCGCCAGTGGCTAAGGTATTAAACGATAAATTCGGCATAAAATATGGCTTAATGACAACAGTTCACTCTGTTACCAACGATCAGAGGCTTCTTGATATGCAGCATAGAGATCTAAGGCGGGCTAGATCTGCAGCGTTTAACATAATTCCAACAACTACGGGAGCAGCGGTAGCAGCAACTTTGACATTACCGGAACTTGAGGGACGAATGAACGGGCTTGCTTTGCGTGTTCCAACACCCACAGTTTCAATAGTTGACTTCACAGCGGTCCTTGAAAGGGAAGTTACAAAAGAGGAGGTTAATGCTGCGTTTAAGGAGGCAGCTCAGGGAGAACTCAAAGGAATATTGGATTACACAGAGGAACCAGTTGTCTCTTCAGACTTTATTCACAACCCCTACTCAGCCATAGTAGACGGACTCTCCACCATGGTAATCGGAAACCTCGTGAAGGTTCTCGCGTGGTATGATAACGAGTGGGGCTACTCCGTCAAAATGGTTCGAATGATAGAGAAAATCTGCCGAATGGCAAAATAACTCTTCTGCAATCCTGCAATCCGTAAAAACTATGTGGTAAAAATGGCTCGATTCCTAACTATAGATGATGTGGACGTTAAAGGTAAGGTTGTACTAGTTAGAGTTGATTTCAACTCACCTATAGACCCGGTAACAAAAAGGGTTCTCGATGACACGCGAATAAAGGCCCATGGAACAACGACCATAAAGGAGCTGGCGGAAAAAGGCGCTAAAGTAGTTATTCTGGCCCATCAAGGGAGACCTGGTGAATCAGACTTTACACCATTGAAGGAACATGCCGAAATCCTAGGCAAAATTTTAGGCAGACCAGTTAAATACGTGGACGACGTTTTCGGAGAAAAAGCTCAGAATGCTATTAAACAACTCCAAGACGGTGAAATTTTAGTCCTCGAAAACGTCAGAACCTTCGCTGGGGAACGCAAAAAGGGTTCTGCTGAAGAACATTCAAAGACAGAATTTGTCCAGAAACTAGCTCCACTAGCAGACTTATTTGTGAACGATGCCTTCGCAGCAGCCCACCGTGCCCATGTTTCTATAGTTGGGTTTACAGCTGTTTTACCAAGCGTTGCTGGAAGAATCATGGAACGAGAGCTTAAGGCTTTAAGCCGTATATTAGAAAATCCGGAAAAACCATGCGTGTTCATTCTAGGCGGAGCCAAAGCTGATGACTCGCTTGAGATATCCCGGTATGTGCTAGATAATACTATAGCAGACCATATCCTGACAGGTGGTGTAGTTGGGCATGTTTTCCTAGTGTCTAAAGGCTACAACCTAGGCAGGCCTAACATGGAATTCTTAGAGAAAAAAGAGCTAATGAGTTTAATTCCAGGAATAAAAGAGCTAATAAATAAATACCCAGGGAAAATTGAAACACCTGTAGATTTAGCTGTAGAAGTTGACGGAAAGAGGAGAGAGATACGTGTCGAGGAACTTCCAACCCTATATCCAATCTATGACATAGGAGCTGAAACGGTGAGGAAATACTGTGACATCATAAGAAAGGCAAAATCTATAGTAATAAGTGGACCACTAGGCGTTTTCGAAAACGAAGAATTCCGCTTGGGAACAAAGAGAATTTTCGAGGAAATAGCTGCCTCTGGAGCCTTTTCACTTGTCGGCGGAGGGCACACAATAGCGGCTTTGGAAGGAATAGGACTAGCAGATAAAATGGGATACGTCAGCACTGCCGGAGGCGCGCTAATAGAGTTTCTAATGGGTAAACAGTTGCCCGGAGTAGTCACCCTTGAAAGAGCTGCAGAGAAATAAACTTCTTCCCTTTTCTTTTTTACCTGAACAAACATCTAATAACAGTGAGGGAAAAATTTCAAGTTTAGAAGAGCTTTAGCTTTTTCTTAGGTTCTTTCTTTGAAGCTTCCCTTGGTTTTTCTTCTGGTTCAACTGACTTTTTTGGATGCGATAGGCTTTCTGATTCTTCCTTCTTCTCTGAAGACTCAAGCTTTGGTTCCAGTTTAGGTTCTGACGGTTTTAGAGGTTTAGGTTCTGGTGGATGTTCAGGCTTCTTTTTGGTTTCCAACCTTTCCCTAGATTTAGGCTTATCTCCATGCTCAGCTTTTCTTTTCCAAGCTCTAGGTGAAGTAAAAATGGGTTGAATACGGAGTCCTTTTTGATCTCCTATTTTTAGATACTCCCATTCGTAAAGATCGATGCGCATTCCTTGCATGTTCTTTACGGCGTTGTAAACAGTTTCTGAGAAACTTGGGGCAATTAATATTAGCCTAGGGTTTTCTTTATCATCGATTTTGTGTTTGGCATAGGTCATTTTCAGCATAGATTTGAATTTGTTGACGTAGTTCAAGCTTTGAAGCCCGTAAAGAAGCATGTCGTCATCTTCATTAACGGATATTTGTATTATTACTAGTTGTCCTTTATCGTCATGGCACAGAATGTCCAACGTAGTTTTCTCATTTATTGGCACATCGTTACAGATTACTGTTAAACCCTTCTCAATGTGCCCAAGATTTGTCATTATTATTTTCTCTAGTTCAGGCTTGTTTTCGATTTCGATCCGCTCAATTGACATTTTAATTTACACCTTTATGGTTTAAAGGTGAGAACTATTGATAAATAAATTATGAATTCTAAATCATAATTCAAAAATAAACAATACGTTATGAATCTAACAGAGTTATTTAGCTTACTAAAAGGAGGTCAAACAAACAATTTTTATAATCATTTTAGTGAATAGCTAACCACAAATCGGCAGGGTGATCGACTTTGAGAGAGGACGTTCCACTTCCAGAGAAACTTTTACAAACACTTCACAACTTATGCGCCACAGCTCCAGAACTTGCCAGAAAAAGCGAGGAACTCGCTCAAGTGTTTCAATTGAGTGTAGAAGAAATAGAAAATATATTGGATAATTTTGCAGCAGAAGGTTACACCAAAAGCTTTGTTGATCATGAGGGGAAAAAACGCTACTATCTCACCGGGACGGGAATCATAAAGGTCTGCTCCATCTTCACGTAGTGAGAACATTGCGTATATTAATATTCTCGTGGGAATATCCGCCTCGAATTGTGGGTAAATTGGCTCATTATGTTAATAGCCTAGCCAAAGGACTGGTGAAGAGAGGAGTAAAGGTTTACATTGTTACATTCCATGATTATTTAACTGGATGCCATCAAGAAATCAACGACATAACAATATGCCGAGTTTCAAACCCCGTTAAAACCCATATAGGAGTGCTTACGTGGGTTTTGACATTAAACCAAGAAGTGGAGCGTACAGCAGCAGAGATTTATTATATCTCCAAAAGGCAGGTTAACCTCATTGATGTGCAGGATTGGCATTTCATCCCGGCTGCCGTAACACTAAAGAAGGCCTTTAACTTGCCCTTCATTTATTCTGTTGAAAGTATTGAGGAGCATAGATCTCACGGCGCTAATTCTCCTTTCAATCTCTCTATCAAGAGCATTGAATGGCTTGGCACCTTCGAAAGTCATAAGGTTGTTGTGAAGTCGGAGTGGATGAAAAATGAGGTAGTTCGCTTTTATAATGTTCCAGAGGAGAAAATTGTCGTAATTCCCCCCGAATCTCAGAGATGGATGGAAAAAATTTTGCAGATATACAGGGAAGCCGCTATAAAGATGATGGAAGAGAGAATTTAATGGGATGAATATTGAAAGTAATAATGTTTTCATGGGAATATCCGCCCAGAATTGTTGGGGGAATATCA
>Ga0209426_1000783_pt1 | contig 26427 bp, 23 predicted proteins | sample Deesub1362B_J571_FD_187697 | JGI IMG/M metagenome (GOLD analysis project Ga0209426, IMG submission 187697) | Deep oceanic, basalt-hosted subsurface ecosystem from Juan de Fuca Ridge flank, Pacific Ocean, CORK Borehole 1362B_J2.571 (SPAdes)... ...
AAAATGGTGCGCAGCCTGAAGGAAAATCTTCAAATGCGCAAGTTCGTTTCGCCGCTGGCTGTGGACATGATTCAGAGCCAAGTGCGGCAGGGAGAAAGCCGCCGTGAAATGCGCAAAGAGGCCATTGCCGTCCTTTTTTCCGACATCCGCGGGTTTACCAGTCTCTCGGAACGGCTGGAACCGGAGGAGCTGCTGGAAGTGGTAAATGTGTATCTTGCCGTGCAGGCCCGCCACATTGAGGCCAATCAGGGCATTATTGATAAATTTGCCGGGGATCTGGTGATGGCTATTTTTCAGGGAGAGGATGCGCCTGACCATGCTGTGGATGCCGCTGTCCAAATTCAGAAGGCCGTCCGCGAAATCAACGCGCAGCGCCGCCGCGAGCAGCTGGAATGTCTGACAGTAGGGATTGGTGTGAATTACGGTGTTGCCATGCTGGGTAGCATGGGAGCCACAAACCGAATGGATTACACCGCCGTGGGCGATGTGGTAAACCTTGCCAGCAAACTGTGCAATGTGGCCCATGCAGGCCACATTATCGTTACCAAGAATGTCATCCGCCATCTCAAAGGACCGTTTTCGATCATCAAAATGGAACCGGTCCGCATTTCGGGGCGGAAAAATCCCGTTCCAATTTACCGGATTGTTTACTGATTAAAAGCTGAAGTAGCAATTCTATTTTGGAAGGGTTACATTAAAAAATGTGGACCGGACGCAGGTCCGGGTATTTCAGAGCCGTAAAAAGCGAACGAAAAGGGTGAAGAGTTCCCGAATGGCCATAACGGACGTGATAGAGGAATGGGCGTTTCCTGAGAGGAGCTGTTTCCCTCTAAAACGGATGGGGAAATGTCTCATTTTTCTTTTTCTCATCGCGGGATGCTGTTTGCCTTTTTTTGCGCTTCGCGCACAGGAACTGGATTTTCGCCTGCTGGACGCGCGTTCCAAAGCACTGGGCGGTGGGATCATAACCCTGGATCACCTTCCTGCCGGTGCCCTGTTTAACCCGGCTGGGCTGGTAAATGTACGCAGGCCTACAGGGGTGATTCATTTCCCGAGGGAATTCCGCTACAATCAGGTGGCTCTGGCCAATCTTTTCCCGGGCTTTGGTTCTCTGGGCGTGGCTTTTGCCCGTCACGGCTGGGGAGGGCAGACCATCACGTTGGGGGCCGCTGGCTTTGGGCTTCTGGTAGGGAGCGGGATGTCATTGGGAGTGGCAGTTCAGACTTTCCAGATCGGTTCCCGGGAGCAGTGGCGTCTGGCAGGGAGTTTTCAGGTGGATGTTCCGCAGGCATTGCCAGAGCTGCGCCGTCTGGGCTATGCTTTGTTGATGGGATGCGGGTTTCGTAGTGTATTGGTTGCCCGGGACTCCTCCACCGCGGGACTGGCAAGCCGTTTCTATCTTGGATTCCGGTTTTCTCCGCCGGTGCGGAGCATCCGGTGGCACAGCGAACTACAGATTGAAGAGAAACGTGCAGTGTGGTTGAATGGACTGGAATGGGATCTTACGCCGTACTGGACGCTGAGGCTTGGAACACGTGACTGGAAGCCCTCGCACCTTTCGGGAGGGGTCGGAATCAAAATTGCGAATGCAGATATTGACCTGGTTTACGACCGCTATCAGAAGCGGGTCCAAGCTACTGTTACCGTCTTTTCCGGGCTACCGCCTCAGGTGCGGGCCCGACAATATTACCAGGAAACCCTGGAGCTGCTCAAAACAAAACGCCTGAGAGAGGCTCTAGAGAAGATAACCTTCGCCATCCGTTTTGATCCGGAAAACCGGCTTTATCAGGAGATCCGCCAGCGGATCTGGGTACATTACCAGCAGCTGAAAGCCGAGGAACAGCGCCTTTTTGCCGAGGCCCGCCAGCTGGAGTTTCAAGGAAAATATCTGGCGGCCTATTTAAAATATCAGGATCTGTTGCGCAAATATCCGGAGCATTCGGTGGCCAAACAAAAGCTGGCCTATCTCCATTCGTCAGCACTGTTTGAATTGAAGCAGATCCGTCCGCGGCTGGAGCTCCTGTACCGCGAAGAAAAATTCCTGGCGCTTAAGCGCGTTTTCGATTTGCTGGGCGACTTTGTACAGGCGGATTCGTCTGTGCAGGTTCTTCGGCAAAGGACAGAGAGAAAGCTATCGGAGCTGGCCGAGCGGCATTATTATACCGGATTGGGCTACTTCAGCCAGAAGCGATTCCGGGAGGCCGAAAAAGAACTGCAGCTGGCACTGGAATTCAATCCGGATTTGCCCAATGCAGACCTTTACCTTCGTGAGGTGCAGGCCCAGCTTCGCCGGCAGCAGGCCCGGATCGATTCGCTGTTCAACCTTGCGATGGACAGCCGTGCCCGTCAGGAATATGATGCGGCAATCCGCTACTACCAGGCAGTGCTGGAAATCGATCCTGGAAACGCCCTCGCTCAGTCTGCTCTGGACACTCTGAGGCCGATGGTAGAGGCCTACGTCCAGGAGCTCTACAGGAAAGCCCGTACTGAATTCAAACGGGAAAATTACACCTGGGCAGAGAACCTTTGCCAGCAAATCCTGCGCATCCGGAACGATTTTGAACAGGCGCGACGGTTTCTAAAAGAGATTCGTTCAACCAAGAGGACATTGGCCCGCCGGCTTGCGGCCCAGGCGGAAGAGGCTGTACAAAAGGGCCGTACCGAAGTAGCCCTGCGGTTGCTGCGCAAGGCCTCCCGCCTGGATCCGAAAAACGCCCGCTACAAAGGACGGCTGCGGCAGCTGGAGCAGATCGCCGCCCGGCAGGAACAGTGGCGGAAGGCCCAAAAAGCTTTTGAAAACAACGACTTCAATCTGGCAGAAAAAATCGTCGTGGATTTGCTGGCGGCCGACCCGAACCGCCGGGAATATGCCCAGTTTCTGAGTAAAGTGCGGACTTCCAAAAATCGCTACATCACCTTTTTGCTGCAAAATGGCATTCAGCTTTATTCCCGGGAGGAATACAAAGAAGCAATCCGTACATTTGATCGTCTGCTAAAACTGGATCCCGACAACAAAACGGCGAAAGAATACCGCCGCCGGACACAGGAAAAGATCCGCGCACTGGAGCGGCTCAAATGATAAACGGGACGATCCGTTCTCCACTTCTCCTGCTGCCCAAACCGTTTTCCCTTGCTGACCTTCTGCTTGTCGGATTTCTGGTGCTTTCAGGGGGGACAAGCTGGCTGATCGTGCGTGCCGTGACCCACTCCGGCACAGAAGTGGCCGTGTATGTCGAAAATCAGCGCCGCTACGTTTTCAGCCTCAGGAAGGATTCCCGGGAGATAATTGAGGGAACGCAGGGGAACATGGTTCTGGAGATTCACGGGGGCCAGGTGCGGGTGATTGAATCTTCCTGCCCGCTCAAAATCTGTGTGAAAATGGGGGCAATCTCCAGCCCGGGCCGGGCAATCGTTTGCCTGCCCAACAAGGTGGTGATCGTCATAGAAGGTGACCGGCAGTCGGACTGGATTGATGCGGTGACCCAGTAAATGCGGGTTGCTGCCCGCAGACGGGAAGTTTTCGAACGGTTGGATGAGACCTATGACCGACTCCATGAGCATGAGGCGGGATTTTCCGCGTTTTGTTTGGCTGGCGCTTTTTACCGGGGTGAGCCTGATCCTCTATACCCTGGAAACCTTCCTGCCGGCACCTGTTCCAGGCGGAAAAGTGGGGCTATCTCAGTTTGTTACCCTGCTGCTGCTTTTCTGGTTCGGGTGGAAGGAAGCCTTGGGCGTCTTGCTATCGCGGCTGGTGCTGGCCGGACTGCTTACAGGCGGCCTTTTCGGACCTTCTTTTGTGCTGGGACTGGGAGGGGGGGTAGCCGGACTGGCGGCAATGGAGGCAGCACGCCGTTCTTTTTTGAAACTTAGCCTGGTGGGTGTGAGTGTAATGGGAGCGGCTGCACATAATTTGGCCCAGCTGGTTCTGGCTTATCTTTTGTTTGTTCGGCATTCTGGAGTTTTTTATCTTCTGCCGTATTTTTTCTGGGTTTCGGCGGCTGCGGGAACGATTATTGGCCTGGCGGCCCATTTGCTGGGCGGCAGGCTGGAACGGGCGGTACTCTCGATTAGGGGTCGTTAGAATGGCAAAAAATAAATTGGAAACTGAAAAAACACGGATTTCGTTAAATGTGAAAAATCCGGCCGCTCGCGGGGATCAGCACGGGCTGTTGGACATGAGTGAAAAAATCTGTCAGGTAGAAAATCAGCGCCTGCAAAGCGAAAACGATCGCCTCCTGGAAAAGCTGCGCAAGGAGGCGCTTGAGAAAAGTCTGCTTCTGGAAATCAGCAAGACCATCAGCTCTTCGCTTGATATCAAAGAAGTGCTGAACCGGATTGTGGATTCTGTGCGCCAGGTTATTCCCTATGATGCCGCCGGGATTTTTTTGCTGGATCCGGAGACCAAACAGCTTAAACCGGCAGTTCTGCGCGGTTACGATCACGAGGCCATTCGAAAAGCGCACCTGAAAGTGGGGCGTGGGCTGATTGGTCAGGTTGCCAAGACCCAGAAGGGCGGCATTTTTGCAGATGTTTCCAAAGAACCCAATTATATCGATGCCCGTAAAGAAACCCGCTCTCAGATCAGTGTACCGCTGATGGTGAAGGGGAAGTTGCTGGGAGTTTTGAATCTTGAATCCGATCGTTTGAATGCCTTCGACGAAAATGACCTTAACCTGCTAAAAGCCTTTGCAAGCCACGCGGCTATTGCAATCGAAAATGCCCGCCTGCACCACCGTGTGCTGAAAAACCGCGAACTGGAGTACGATCTGCACATAGCCCGCCGGATTCAGAAGGCGCTGCTTCCCAAAAAACTACCTGAAGTGCCAGGATACGAGTTTGCCACAATTAATATTCCATCCAAAACCGTCAGCGGCGACCTGTACGATCTGTCCAAGCTGCCAAACGGAAAGCTGGCCATTGCCATTGGCGATGTTTCTGGAAAGGGGACACCGGCGGCCATTATTATGGCCTCTGTCTATTCTGCTTTTAAGACCATTTCCAACGAACCTATTTCGGTTTCCCAGCGGATTTGCCGCCTGAATGAGCTGATCCATGAGTCGATGATGCCCGGTACGTATGCCACTTTTTTTTACGGCGAGCTGGATATTACATCCCGCCGGTTTGTTTATTGCAATGCTGGCCATTTTCCGCCGGTTCTGGTGCGGAATGACGGGACCACTCTAAAGCTCGTGGAAGGCGGTACCGTGCTGGGGTTTCTCCGGAATATGACCTACCAGGAGCACGAGGTCATTCTGGAAGAGGGGGACATCCTTTTTTGTTACACCGATGGATTGGTGGAGGTTTCGGATAAAGAGGGCAGCTTCCTCAACCTGGATCCGTTTGTGGAGATTGTGCAGGAAAACCGCGAGCGCAAGGCGCGGGAAATTCTGGATCGCATTCTACAGGCCTTTTACGGCCGCGTCCGCCGGAAGCAGCTGGAAGATGACCTGACCATTATTCTTACCAAGGTCCTGCCACAGCCGGAGTAAGCGGAAACCAGGTGCGGGGGAAATGCGTCCGCGTGCCGCCTGCCGATTTGCATTTAACGGGAGAGGGGGCGAGAAAAGAGAAAGAAGCCGTTCTTCGGGTTCCATGCCGGGATGTTTGCCGCTGAAAATGACATTCCACGTGGATCAGGGCTTGTTTGATTTTTTCCGGATATGAGTTGAATTCTGCGGGGGAAATTGATATCATTTTTTACCCTGTAAAATAAAATGGTGGGATACGGCGATGAAACTTTCTGTACTTACTGAACCGCAATCTTTAACAGACCTTGCTCAATCTGCCTGCCGGGAATTTCGGGACCGTCCCGCATTCTATGCTGGCAATACGGAGATTCGTTTTGGTGAATTCTGGGAAGCGGTGCGCCATTTTGCCGGAGCGCTTCAGCAGCTGGGAATCTCCAAAGGAGACCGGATTCCCATTATTCTGCCCAACATGCCGGAATTTGCCATTGCGTATTTTGGAGGGCTCCTTGCCGGAGCCGAGGTGGTCCCCACAAACATTATGCTTCGGAGTTTTGAATTGCGCTACATCTTTGACGACTGCGAAGCCCGGCTAATTGTAGTATGGAATAAAATTCTTGAGCAGGTCCTGGCTGCTTTTGAGGGGCAGGATCTTCCGCCCATTTGCGTTGTTGGTGAAACACCGGAAGCGTTCCTTTCTTTTGAAACCCTGCTGAAGAAAATGGCTCCTTACCAGCCCGTAGATATTTTTCCCGATGATCCGGCTGTTATCCTTTACACATCCGGAACCACAGGGCATCCGAAGGGAGCTGTATTAAGCCACTGGAATCTGGCCTCCAATGCGCTGGCGTGCATCCGGGCCGGGACGGTCATTCCCGAAGACCGTGTGCTGGGGGTGCTGCCTTTTTACCATTCGTTTGGTCAGACGGTAGTGCTCAACACCTGTTTGCTAAGCGGGGCCATGAATGTGATGGTGCCCAGGTTCGAGCCGGAAGAAGTGATTCGTACTCTCGAGGAGCGGGACGTAACCATTTTTGTGGCCGTACCTACCATGTTCAAGATGCTGGCCGATTTCCAGCAACAGCCCAAACGCCTGCCTTCCGTGCGAACCTGCATTTCCGGTGGGGCCAAACTGGATGATTACGTTGTGCAGGACTTCGAACGCGCTTTTGGGCTGCCTATTTACGAAGGATACGGCCTTACGGAAGCCTCACCGGTTGTTTCGTTTAATCCAATGGATTATCGCAGCAAACCGGGTTCTGTGGGGTTGCCGGTGGCGGATGTGGAAATCCGCATTGTGGACGAGCATGGTAAAGAAGTGGCTCACGGGAAGGAAGGCGAAATTATTGTCCGTGGACCTAACGTCATGAAGGGCTATTTGAACCGGCCTGAGGCCACCAAAGAAGCCATTCGGGACGGGTGGCTCTATACTGGCGACATCGGGAAACTGGATCATGACGGCTATCTTTACATCCTTGACCGAAAAAAGGAGATTATTATCAAAGGTGGATTTAATGTTTATCCGAAAGAGGTGGAAAACGTACTGTTGCTTCATCCCAAGGTGAAAGAGGTGGCGGTCATCGGAGTTCCGGACCCGATTCAGGGGGAAGAGGTAAAAGCGTTTGTGGTGCCCAAACCCGGCAAGCGAATCAACCGCAAAGAGCTGCTGGAGTACTGCCAGGAACACCTGGCGCTGTACAAGTGCCCAAAGTATATTACTTTTCTGCACGAGTTGCCGCGCAGCTCATCCGGACGCATTCTCAAGCGGAAACTTTATCGCGGACGGCGGCGAAAAAAATAAAATCGATTGTTTTTCTTCTTGTTTTACCATATTTTATCTAACGTTTTTGAAATCCCAAACCAGCCGCGCGGAAAATTGGAGAAAGTCTGGAATCAAATTAAGTGGAGGATGGTGTGAAAGAGGTTATTCCCACTGAAAAGATCCGCAACATTGCCCTGGTTTCACACGGTGGGGTTGGTAAGACCACCCTGGCGGAAGCGCTGGCTTTCACAACCGGGGTGACCAACCGCCTGGGGCGTGTGGATGATGGCAGCACCCTTTCCGATTTCCATCCCGATGAAATTGAACGCAAGATTTCCATTACCACTTCGTTACTGAATTTTAACTGGCACGGTCACAAAATTAACCTGTTGGATACGCCCGGGTATACCGACTTTTTGGGCGAGGTTAAGGCGGCCCTGCGTGTGGTGGAAACGGCTGTGGTACTGGTTCACGCTGTGTCCGGAATTGAAGTGGGTACGGAACAGGTATGGGAATTTGCCGGCGAGAGCGGAGTATCCAAGATCATTTTTGTCAACCGGCTGGATAATGAGAACGCCAAATTTGATGAACTGGTTGAGCAACTGCGCAACACCTTTGGAAACAGTGTTGTGCCGGTTCATCTTCCTGTAAATGTAGGCGAACATTTTAATTCGTTTATTGATCTCATTTCCATGAAGCTGGTGAAATACGAAAAGGATGGTTCTGGTAAGGCAACAAAGGAGGATATTCCGGCAGATTGGCAGGACCGGGCCAACCAGGCGCGTGAACAGCTGGTGGAGTCGGCTGCGGAAAGCAATGACGAGATCCTTGAGAAGTATTTCGAGGCGGGCGAGTTAACCCAGGAAGAATTTGAACAGGGACTGCGGGAAGGAATTCGCAACGGCACCATTGTCCCGGTGCTCTGCGGCGTTGGATACGACAATGTGGGGACACGGGAATTGCTGGATTTTTTGGTGAAATTTGCCCCGTCGCCGGCAGACCGCGGCGAAATTGAGGGGACGGCACCGGATTCCGATGAAAAGAAGGTGCGCAAACCGGATCCGGCCGAACCGCTGGCAGCGCTGGTGTTTAAAACGGAATCGGAACCGCACGTTGGCGAATTCTCTTTTTTCCGCATTTACAGCGGTACACTGCATTCCGGCGATGAAGTGCTGAATCCCAACCGGAAATCCACTGAAAAGATTGGGCAGATCTTCGCAATTTGTGGCAAACAGCGTAAAGATGTGGGCGTAATGGCAGCTGGGGATATCGGAGCCGTGGTGAAACTCAAAAATACCCATACTGGAGATACCCTGTGTGATAAAAAAGACCCGATCCTGCTGCCAACCATTCAGTTTCCAGAACCGGTGATCCGTGTGGCTGTGGAACCCAAATCGAAAGGGGATGAGGAGAAAATCTCGGCCGGATTGGCTACCCTGCATGAAGAAGATCCCACCTTTGTGGTGCACTATGATCCCGAGCTCCGGCAGACCATCATTCAGGGCCAGGGCGAAATGCACCTGGATATTGTGGTCAAGCGGCTCAAAACCAAATTTGGAGTAGATGTAGAACTGGCAGAACCGAAGATTCCCTACCGGGAGACCATCAAGGGAACGGCGCAGGTACAGGGGAAATACAAACGGCAGTCCGGCGGCCGCGGTCAGTACGGAGACGTCTGGATTAAAATCGAGCCGCTCCCGCGGGGAACCGGTTACGAATTTGTGGATGCTATAGTGGGTGGGGTCGTGCCCAGCAAGTATATTCCGGCAGTAGATAAAGGGATTCAGGAAACCATGGCAGAGGGCGTTCTGGCCGGATATCCCGTAGTGGACGTAAAAGTAACGCTGTACGATGGTTCTTTCCATCCGGTGGATTCTTCGGACTTGGCTTTCAAAATTGCAGCGTCAATGGCCTTTAAAAAAGGCTTCATGGAAGCCAAACCGACGCTGCTAGAACCCATTTATGATGTGGAAGTTCGTGTGCCGGAGGAATTCCTGGGTGATGTGATGGGAGATTTATCGGCCCGCCGGGGCAAAATTCTGGGGATTGAGGCGGAAGGCAATTTTCAGGTCATCAAAGCCAAAGTTCCGCTGGCGGAGCTGTACAAATACTCTACATCCCTCCGGTCACTCACGCAGGGACGCGGCATTCACCGGAGGAAATTCTCCCACTATGAGGAAGTTCCACCGGATATCGCGCAAAAGATCATTGAAAAGGCCAAACAGGAAAAAGAAGCGGAAAACAAATAGGAACGGGTGGAATGGAGAAGCTCTGGGCTCCGTGGCGGCTGGAGTATATTAAGAATGCGGATAAGATGAAAGAGGAAGGGTGTATCTTTTGCGATTTGCCTGAAGAGGGACCGGAAAATGACCGGAAAAATTTGATCATATTTCGGGGAAAACGGGCATTTGTGATCCTGAATAAATATCCGTATAATAACGGTCATTTAATGGTCGTTCCTTACCGCCACACCCGGAGTCTGGAAGAACTGGATACGGAGGAAAAGCTGGAGCTGATGGATTTGCTGGAAAAATCCGTGGGGGTGCTGGAGAAAGCCTACGCCCCCCACGGATTCAATATAGGAATGAATCTTGGCCGGGTGGCCGGGGCAGGCATCGATGAGCACATTCATTTTCACATCGTACCACGATGGAAGGGGGATACGAATTTCATGCCGGTGGTTGCCAACACCAAAGTCATATCTGCCAGCCTGGATGATACGTTTGATCAGCTGCGGCCGTATTTTGAGAATTTATTGAAGTAGGCGCCTTTTTCTTCTCAGAAGATCGGGGTGGGGCGGTCTATTCTTTCCATATTTTCTCCTGGCAAAGAAATTATTCAGGGGCAATGAGCTGTTTTTTTTTTGCGAACCACGTGGATGGTTCGGTACCTTTGGAAAATATTTTTTTTAAGAGGCGGAGTATTTGCGTACGGTACGTTCACCGCTTTTTTGTTTTTCAAGATTTTTCTCCCTGCCCAGAGATTTTGGTTATTTTATTCCCAGGCGGATTGAGGAGGTTAATAAACCGGTTTCGTGTGGGATGTGTTTGGAAACTGGAAGGGCTTCGACCGGTTGTGAACGGCGAAAATAAAGCCAGCCTGGAGCAATGATGGCAGAAGGTAGGGAAGCGCGGTATTCCCGCCGGGCCCGGTTGAATGTGTTTGTGGAGCGTTTGCAAAATAATTCAGATTGCGAAATGTGCTGAATGAAAATGGCTGTCAGGATGAAATTTCCTATTCTTCCTCATTCTTCACGCGGTTCCAGATGGCATCCATTTCTTCCAAACTAGATTGTTCTGGGGTTTTTCCTTTTCGGGCCAGCTCTTCTTCAATTCTCTGAAATCGCCGGATAAATTTCTCGATGGTAGCCCGGAGAGCATCTTCTGGGTTTACTCCGATGAAACGGGAAAGATTAACCAAGGCAAAAAGCAGGTCGCCGAATTCCTCTTCGATATCCGGTTTTGAATGATTGCGTTCGATATTTTCCTTCAGCTCGCGGAGTTCCTCTTCAACTTTCTTCCAAACATCTTTTACGTCCTGCCAGTCGAAGCCCACGTGCGAAGCTTTGGCCTGAATTCGGTAGGCACGCAACAAGGCTGGCAGGTATTTGGGAACACCGGACAGGACCGAGGCCCGTCCTTCTTCACGTTTTAGCCGCTCCCAGTTGCGGCTCTGTTCTTCCGGCGTTTCGATTCTGGTTTCACCAAACACGTTGGGGTGACGGCGGATCAATTTCTCATTGATGGAGCGGATAACGTCATCGATGGTAAAGGCCTTTTCTTCTGCGGCAATTTGTGCATGAAAAACTATCTGTAGCAGAAGATCACCCAGTTCCTCTTTCAAATTCTGGAGATCATTCTGGTCCAGACATTCCAGGGTTTCAAAAGTTTCCTCAAGCAGAAACTGACGCAGGGATTGATGCGTTTGTTTCCGGTCCCAGGGGCATCCTTCTGGGCTGCGCAGCACCGCCATAATGGCTACAAGCTGGCGGAACGGGTCCGGTATTTCGCGGATCTGATCCAGTTTGGAACGGCCGGATGTTTTTTCAGGTCCGTGATTCTGGAGGTTGTCCATGCTTTGCTCCTGCTTTTCCTGGGAGTTCGGATTCCGTTTGATTGAATCTTCACGAACAAAATAAAATAAACCGGCAGTCGATGAATCGCAAATTTCTCTTTTTGGAAAAAGATAAGACGTGCAGGTCTTACCGCAAAAATTGCTTGAAAGTGGTCTTTCGGTTCTCTAAAATTTAGAATAATTTGTTAAGCTAACAAACGTGAGGAGGCCGATGCGTCATTCGTTCCAGACTTATACCTTAGAGCTTAAACATACATTCCGGGTTGCGGGCGCAAAAGACCGCGACACTGCCGAGATTGGAATTTTACGCCTGGAGGCGGGCGACCTGGTTGGGTATGGCGAGGCGGCTCCTTCTGCGTTCTGGGGGGAATCCATTGAAGAGGTTGCCCGGGCAGCTGAAAAAGTGAGTCTGGCAGATTTCAGCTCTCCAGTGGCTTATGAGTCCATTCTGGAATATGTGCGGGAAAAGTGGCAGCCACCGAAGGCCTTTCTGGCCGCACTGGATATGGCCCTTTTCGATCTGGCAGCCCGATCCATTGGCTTACCGGTATACCGATTTCTGGGACTGAACTCGGAGCACTCCGTTCCAACCTCTCACACCATTGGCATTGCAGACCTTGATTCCATTACGAAAAAAGTGAAGGAAGCGTCCGATGCTGCCATTTTGAAAATCAAGCTGGGAACCGCCTATGACATTGAAATCATCGAACATGTGCGCAAGATTACCGATAAACCCATCCGGGTGGATGCCAATGAAGCCTGGCTGAAAGAAGAAGCGGTGGAGAAGATCACTTGGTTGGCCACGCAGAACGTGGAGCTGGTGGAGCAGCCTCTCCCCGCTGCACAAATCGAAGAAACGGCATGGGTACGGGAAAGGGTTCCTTTGCCTATTATTGCGGATGAAAGCGTGCAAACCAGCGCGGACATTCCGCGCCTCAAAGATGCATTTGACGGGATCAATATCAAATTGATGAAATGTGGCGGGCTGCTGGAGGCGATCCGCATGATTCAGCTGGCCCGGATAGAGAATATGAAAGTGATGATTGGCTGTATGCTGGAATCCAGTCTTGGTATTGCCGCAGCTGCCCAGCTTTTGCCACTGGTGGATTATGCGGATCTGGATGGTAATCTGCTGATTGCCAATGATCCTTTTGACGGGCTGCCTGTAACCGACGGTTATATTCAGCTAACGGACCGACCTGGACTGGGCGTGCAGCCCAAAACGGCTATTTTCCGCTGATCTCGGTAACCGTGCAGGAATACTCCGGAAAGGAAGGAAAATGTATCCGGTCAAAACTCTTAAGCAGTGGGCTGTTTTCTTTTTTTACTACCTCCGGCACAGTGGGTTTGTATCAGTCCTGCTGCTTTCTGGATTTGTTCTGGGACTTGTGGGCGGGTGTGGACCCAAGCCGTCTGCCTTTGGGCCGCTGACTGCGGAAGACCGTTTCCGCGAGGAAGTGGACCGGATTCTTGACGATCCTGCATTTGCTACAGCTTATTGGGGTATTGTTGTTCAATCCCTGAAAACAGGGGAATATCTCTATCTGCGTAATCCGCACCGGGGTTTCATGCCCGCTTCCAATATGAAACTTTTTACAACGGCTGTCGCTCTGGAAAAACTGGGGCCGGATTTCCGCTACACCACTTTTCTTTTGGCGGATGGAAAAGTGGAAAATGGGGTCCTGAAGGGGAATCTTCTGATCCGCGGAACGGGTGATCCCAGCCTCACAGGCCGCTATCATGACGATGATCCGCTGGCTGTGTTCCGGCAGTGGGCAGATTCGCTGAAATCCGCAGGGATCGATTCGATTGATGGACGGATTATCGGCGACGACAATTATTTTGAAGACGAAATCATGGGAACTGGCTGGTCGTGGGATTACCAATCTGACTGGTACGCTGCCCAGATCAGCGCACTTTCTTTTAACGACAACTGTGTGGACGTTTTCCTGGAGCCGGGTGACCAGCCTGGAAGTCCGGCGCGCTTTTTCCTGCGACCAGATACCCGGTATGTGCACGTGAAAAACGAAGTGAAGACTGTCCGGCACGGATTGGGCACTGCCATTTTCTTTGACCGGAGGCGCGGCACCAATTTTGTCCGTATGTTTGGTACAATTGAGCTGGATCGGAAAGGGTTCTGGGACTGGTTTTCCGTCGAAAATCCAACCCTTTACACCGCTTTTGTCTTTCGCGAAGTATTGTTGCACTGTGGAATTGGAGTCCGCGGAGCCGCTGTAGATATCGACAGTCTGGCTGGCTATGCCGTTCCGGATTCCATATGGGTGGTAGCCCGGTATTTTTCGCCTCCCTTGAGGGAGATCGTTCGCACCATTAATAAAGTGAGTCAGAATCTTTATGCGGAACTTTTGCTGAGGACACTGGGAAAAATATATAAAGACGTGGGTGATGCAGCCCATGGAGCTGAAGTGGTGAAAGAACATCTTGGGCGCTGGGGTATCGATCCCGGCCAATTCAAAATGGCTGACGGTTCTGGATTGTCGCGATTGAATATGGTAACACCCCTGCAAATTTCGATCCTTTTAAGAAAAATGCGGAACAATCCTTATTTTTTTGATTCGCTTCCCATCGCGGGAGTGGACGGAACAATTAAGAACCGGATGAAAGGCACAGCGGCGGAAGGGAACGTCCATGCCAAGACCGGTTACATCGGGCGGGTCCGCGCACTATCGGGATATGTGACGTCGGCGGATGGTGAAGAATTCAGTTTTGTGTTTCTGGTAAACAATTATACGGTGCCAACACCGCGGGCCAATTGGGTTCAGGATTGGCTCTGCGAGCGCCTGGCCAATTTCCGGAGAATTCCTTCATTTTGAGGTGTAAGAATGCTATTCCGCGTGCCCAAAACCCGCAAATTCCGCTATATCCCATACTATTACGATGAACGTAAAGATCACGAAGTGGAAGAAGGGGGCCGGAGACGCATTCAGTTCCGCCGGAGCCCCAGATTGCGGCAAAAAAAACGCTCTTTCATCTGGTTGATTGCCTTGCTGGTCATTGTGTTGCTGTTTTTGCAGTATCTCAATCAGTACCGGGTACGAACGCCGGAGCAAATTGACATTCCCGATGTCGAAATTGTGAAATAAACCTGGATGGCCTGACATTTTCTGGTCGCTCCCTTCTTCTACAAAAAGGGTTGATTTTTTTCGCTTTTTAATAGAATTTCAAGAGAGTTTTCTATCCCGGGAAGAATTTTTGCAATTATTGGCGAATGGCGGTGGCGGCGTCAGATTATTAGGTAGAAATGCTTTCGGGAGAATAACCTGCCGGAAGGAGCGAAACCGGTTTTTTTACACGGCGCAGATGACCGCTGACGAAAATTTGTGGCGGCAGTAGCTGGATCCAAATGGAAGGAGCAAACCATGGCGCAGGAATTCAGTTTGTACGAAGTAAAGCAGATCGCTGTGAATTTGGAGAAGGATGGTTTGGCGTTTTACAAGGCCATGGCAAAAAGGGCCGAAAATAGCCGGGCCCGTGCCATTTTTCTTAAACTGGCCTCCGACGAAGAAGAACACATCCGCTGGATTGAAGACCACATCAAGGTGGAAGACATTTTCCAGGAACAGCTTATGGACGCAACCAAAGCGGCGGATGATTACATCCGCGAAATCGTGAAAAGCGGGGTTTTTCCCAATCCCGAAAAGGCACCGGAGGTGATGCAGCAGATTCAGAAAGATGAGGATGGTGTCCGGATAGCGATGGAAGCGGAGCGGAAATCGACGAGGTTCTACGACATTCTGGCTCGGGAGGCGCGCGAATCCGAGACCAAGTCTGCACTGCTTCGCCTGAAGGATCAAGAAATTGAACATTACCGTCTTCTGGACGAGTTTCTGCAGGAAATTACCAAGTAAGGAGGGAACCGTGGCACAGCGTGTTCTGGTTGCTGAGAAAGATGTAGATCTTGAAATGGAAAACATCAAAATCGGGACGGTAAAGGTCCAGGTTTTTGAGGGACCGCCCGTTCATCTTCAGACAGAAGGGGTAAATCCCAGAATGCTCATTGCCCGGGCCGAATTCCATGGCAAGGTTTATGAGGTGATGAGCAGCCGGGGAGGGATTGAAGGTGTAGTGGAGGAGCTGAAACGAAAAATTCTGGATGATGTGAAATAAAAGGTGGTTGGAGCCATGAAAGTCAGTCCCGATCTATCTATCCCAGAAATTTTGGCGATTGCCATCAAGGCGGAAATTAATGCTCAGGCCATTTACCGCGGCATGGCCAGCCGCGTAAAAAATGAGCTGGTGCGGGAGAAACTGGAACATCTTTACGAGCAGGAAAAGAAGCACGAGGAAATCCTGACCCAGAAATACCGTGAAGTTACCGAAGGGGAAGAACCGGTACTGCAGAAAGAAGGCCGTTCCGAAATTGAGGAGATGCTGGAAGGAGATTATTCCCACGAAGCGGCACTGAAACTCGCTATTGAAGCTGAAGAAAAAGCCGCCCAATTTTATCTGGATGCGGCCCGCCAATCACGGGATCCAAACGGGCGATTCATGTTTGAATATCTGGCGAATTTCGAGCGAGGACACAAAGCGATCCTGGAGGATGAGCTGCAGGCTCTGGAGAACAACCCACATTGGTTTGATGTGGAGGGCAATCCCTGGGGTGAAGAAACCATTCACGTGGGCCCCTGAAGCGCGGACCCAATCAGAAAAGAAAATGCAGGAGGAAAAGGCATGGATGCGGTATACAAGAAGATCGAAGTAGTGGGTACATCTGCCGAAAGTGTAACTGACGCCATCCAGAAAGCCGTTGCCAAAGCATCGCAGACGGTAAAAAATCTGAGCTGGTTCGAGGTTACTGAAATCCGCGGGCGGATTGAAAACGGGCAGGTGGGTCAGTATCAGGTAACGGTGAAAATCGGTTTCAAAGTGGAAGATTAGCCGGTTTGATGTGTGGAACAAAAGGGCCGCCCAGCGAACGCGGGCGGTTCTTTTTTTACACAAGTTTGATTTTTTTCCGGTGAAAGAAAGGCAAACGAAAAAAGCGGTGTCAAAGGGAAATCGAGGGGAATGAAACAAAAAGTACCATCCCGCAGGGAGGCGTTCTGGGAAGCTCTGGCGACCCGGATTCTGGTTTGTGACGGTGCTATGGGGACCATGCTGTACAACCGCGGCATTCCGTTTACGGTTTCGTTTGAGGAACTCAACATCAGCCGTCCGGAGCTGGTGCGGGAGATCCATGAAGGGTATCTGGCTGCAGGAGCCCAGATTCTCGAAACGAACACATTTGGCGGAAACCGGGCCCGGCTGCAAAAACATGGACTGGAACAGAAAGTAAGGGAAATCAATGGTGCGGGTGCCCGCCTTGCCAGGGAAGTGGCCGGAGACAAGGCGTGGGTTTTCGGCTCTGTTGGGCCTCTGGGCATGCCGCTGGAACCGGTGGGAAAAATTCGCTTGTCCGAAGCAAGGGAAATTTTCCGGGAACAGATTGAGGCACTGCTCGAAGGCGGAGTCGATTTTATCCTTCTGGAAACGTTTACAGATCTGCGGGAAATTACCCAGGCCATGCTGGCCGCGAAGGATCTGGAAGCCCCCGTCTTTGCCCAAATGTCTTTCACAGAAGACCTGAAAACCCTGATGGGAGACAAACCCCAGGAAGTCTTGCGGGAACTGAAAAAGCTTGGGGCCACTGTAGTCGGGGCCAACTGTTCGGTGGGTCCCCAGGGAATTTTCGAAGTACTGGAGATTATGGCGGCCACCAGCGAGGCAAGCGATCTTTTTTTGTCTGCAATGCCCAATGCTGGCATGCCGCGCATGATTGGGGGGCGTTACATCTACCTGTCTTCTCCTGAATATATGGCAGATTATGCGCTGCGCATCGCACAGCTGGGCGTAAATATTATCGGTGGATGTTGCGGGACCACGCCGGCCCATATCCGGATGATTGCCGAACGATTATCGGGGCTGAAGCCTTTCGCCCGGACGCAGACGGTATCGGTCCGGGTGGAAGTGGAAGAACCTGCAATGGAAGAAAGCGAAGTTGAAGCGGTCCCCTCGCCCTTTGCAGAACGGATTGGCCGGGAATTTCTGGTGAGCGTAGAAATTGATCCGCCGAGGGGAATTGATCCGACACGGTTCATTGAAGCTGCGGCATTTCTGAAAAGCCGGGGGATCGATGCGGTAAACGTGGCTGATAGTCCTCTGGCGCGGGCACGCATGAGTCCCCTGGTGCTGGCCCACCTGATTCAGGAAGCTACAGGAATCGATATCATTCTGCATATGTCCTGCCGCGACCGGAATCTTTTGGGGCTGCAAGCGGAGTTAATGGGTGCACATGCGCTCGGAATCCGCAATATCCTGGCCATTACCGGAGACCCGCCCAAGCTCGGCGATTTTCCGACGGCCACCGGCGTGTTTGATGTGGATTCCATTGGCTTGGTTGAACTGATTTCCCGGCTGAACGACGGCCAGGACCTCATGGGGCGAACCCTCAGCAGAGCCACCTCCTTTTTTGTGGGGGTCGCGGTAAATCCGGTGGCCCTGGATATGGAGCGCGAACTGGAACGCTTTTTCCGGAAAGTGGAGGCCGGAGCGCAATTCGCCTTCACCCAACCGATCTACGAATTGAAAATTCTGGAAAACTTTTTGAAGGCGGTGGAAACGGCAAAGATTCCCATTTTTGTTGGAATCCTCCCGCTACGTAATGCGAAGCATGCCGAGTTTCTGCACAATGAGATACCTGAAATGTACATTCCAGAACCCATCCGCGAGAGGATGAAAAAAGCGGGTGAAGAAGGACCGAAAGAGGGGGTAAAAATTGCTCAGGAATTCCTGGCGGAAGCCAGGACGATGGTTCAGGGGGCCTATATCATGCCGCCGTTTAACCGTGTTGAGATGGCAGCTGAAGTGGTACAGGTCCTGAAATGAAGACGGTGCATTTTCAGGAACCGGGTTGGAATCGAAGGCAAGTGGTGGAAGCTGCATTCTGTTCATTGCAGGTTTTCTGTTTGGAAAAAGCATGACCCGGTCGCTGGCTACCTGGGAATTCGGAGAATCCCTGAAATCATATCTACAGGAAAGGGGCTTTGAGCTGGTGGGCTTTACACCGCTTCGGCCGTATGCTGAATTCGTTCATTTTGAATCCTGGCTGGAGCGCGGGTTTGCCGGTGGGATGCATTATATGGAACGGCGCCGCTGGGAGAGGCTGCATCCCAACGAAGTCTGGCCATGGGCCAGAAGTGTGATTTGTGTTGGTGCGCTTTACAACACCCGCAGGGAACGGTCGGTTGATCTGGATGATCCGGGAAAAGGGTGGATTTCCCGTTATGCCTGGGGTGATGATTATCATAAATTCATAAAAAGGCGCCTGCAGGACCTGTTAAACGCGTTTCAGAAAAAGTGGAAAGCCGGGTTCCACTATGCCGTTTACGTTGATACGGGGCCTTTGCTGGAGAGAATTTTTGCCTACCACGCCGGTCTGGGCTGGATTGGAAAAAATAGCTGCCTGATTCACCCGCGGTATGGTTCTTTCTTTTTTCTGGGAACGGTTCTTATTGACCGTGAACTGCCACCCTCCACAGAACGGGTTCCGGACCGCTGTGGTTCCTGTCAGCGCTGCATGGAAGCATGTCCCACCGGTGCAATTGTGGAACCACGCATTGTGGATAGCCGGAAGTGTATTTCTTATCTGACCATCGAGCACAGGGGCGACATTCCTGCTTCTCTTTCCCGGAAAATGGGAACCCATCTTTTCGGATGCGATATCTGCCAGGAGGTCTGTCCCTGGAACCGGAAAGCTCCGCTTTCTGCAGAAGCCGCCTTCCAGCCAAAATCCGGTTTTTTTCAGCCGGATCTGCAGGAATTCCGGGATCTGGTGTTGCACCGGTATCCTCAGGGGTTCCAGCGGAGTCCGCTGAAGCGGGCGAAAAAAGAAGGATTGCTCCGAAATGCGAATATCGCGCTTTGCAACAGCGCAAGTCGGCAGGAGGGTTGATCTGTAGGGCCCGGGAATTTTTATCGCAAACCTGACAATGTCCCTGCTAATCAGAAAAGAAGGGGAGTCGGCAAGGATTTCATTCCGTTCTCGCGCGAAGTGACAGCGGAGTTTCCAACCAAAATGTTTCCCAGAGAATCATATTCTTAAAAAACCTCCTCCTTGGCCCCGGTTTAGCGCGGAAATGCAGCCTCGTTCCGTCCCTCCTATGCGATTTGTCTTTTTTTAGCGTAAAATTTGCGTGTTTAGAGGGCAAAAAATGTCCCGCACCAGGGGACGCTCGCATCCAATCAGGATGGACTTTCGGATTGCTGTAGCCGAGATGATACTAGCAGAACGGCGCGATGCAGGGAACATGGTGCAAATGCGAAACACGAAAAGGCACCTTGAAACCGCGTGGCATGATTGGCCGGAAAAATACCTGTTAGAATTGGAAAAAAAGAATAGGCATGCGAATGAGCAAGCTGGATACCTGATCTGCCGCGGCTGGTTTTGAACGTTGCAAAATTTGATCTGGAAATAATGGCAAAATTTTTGTAAAATGCATGACAAAAACGACCCAGATTTAGTAAAAATTAGAGGCATAAAATGGAACTCTTCCGCTTTTTTTTATTTTTCTTCCTCGGTGTTGCCGGCCTTTATTACGGTGCAGAGGCTCTGGTACGGGGATCTGTGCGCATTTCGCAGATGCTGGGCATTTCACCTATGATCATGGGGCTAACGGTGGTGGCCTTTGGCACATCAGCGCCGGAATTTGCAGTGAGTCTGGTGGCTGCAATCCAGCACAGCCGTTCCATTGCCATCGGGAACATCATCGGCAGCAATATTGCCAACATTGGGCTGATCGTGGGACTGACCGCCTTTTTGCATCCGCTGGTGGTGAACCGGAGGCTATTGTTCAAAGAAGCGCCATTTTTGGTTCTGACGGCATTTCTGGCTTACGGACTTTTTGCCAATAATTTGCTCAGCCGAGCCGAGGGCGGAATCCTGCTCATCCTGATGATATTCTTTCTGACCTATATGATTCGCATTGCCCGGAGAGAACATGCAGCATTTCAGGCAGAGGAAGCCAGCCAGAAAATGGTTCAGGCCTATGAAGGGCAGTTCCACAAAATCGCTCTTATTGGGCATATTTACCGCAAATATGGACGCCGGGGATCGTTCGTCCTGCATATTGCTGTGGTAATAGTGGGCATCCTTTTTTTAACGCTGGGGTCCAACTGGCTGATTGTGGCAGCCAAAATCTTTGGCCGCATGCTGGGAATTAGCGAAATTGTAATTGGACTTACCATTGTGGCGGTAGGAACATCGTTACCGGAGCTGGCAACATCCCTTGTAAGCGCTTTTAAAAAAGAGGCCGATATCTCTCTTGGAAACATTATCGGAAGCAATATTTTTAACACGTTGTTTGTGCTGGGAGCCATCGGACTGCTGAATCCGGTAACCATCGACGCCAGTGTAGGGCAGATTCTGGTTCCCATTATGATCGGCTTTACACTGATATTTGTCCTGTTCATGTACACGGGAAGGCGGATTGTCCGCTGGGAAGCGGGAGTACTATTTTTGAGCTACGTGGTGTTTATCAACTATGTGTATTTTTGATCGGGTAGATTTGTTTGATTTTTCTTGAATTATGGAGTATTATTTTCATAAAAGGACAAGAGCTAAATTGGAGCTATGATTCATGGCGGTGAGGAAAATACGAATTTACGGTGATCCGGTTTTGCGTAAAATGGCGGAACCGGTGGAGGCTATTGACGACGAAATCCGCGAACTGGCGGCAGATATGCTGGAGACCATGTATGCCAATAACGGTGTGGGGCTTGCAGCCAATCAGGTGGGCGTACTAAGGCGGATTATTGTGGTGGACACGCAGTCCGAAGAGGATGATCCGGGCCCGAAAGTATTTATCAATCCCGTGATCCGTAACCCAAAAGGGGCAGAAGTGATGGAAGAGGGGTGTTTGAGTATTCCGGATATCCGGGCGGATGTGAAGCGGGCAAAAGAGTTCGATTTTGAGGCGCTGGACCTGGATGGTAACCGCGTGGCATTTCACGCGAACGGGCTGCTGGCGCGTATTATTTTGCACGAGGTGGATCACCTGAATGGTCGGCTATTTGTGGATTATCTTTCGCCGGTCAAAAAAATGATGCTGAAGGATCAGCTGAAGAAGCTGGAACAGAAGGCCCTGGCTATGCAAGCAGCCTGATGCTGATTGTTCGCTGTGCCGGCCGTTCTGTTCATTGACAATTTCGGAACCAGGAAAAAGAGCGAGGTGATCATGATAGAGGTATTTGTTGCTCTGGGAGGGCTTGTTGTAGGTGGACTTCTTGGATGGTTCGGTCGACAATGGTTTGCTCAGTATAAACGTTCGGAAGCTTTCCGCAAAATTGATGATCTGATCCGTCAGGCCAAGCGGGAAGCGGAAAAGAAAAAAAATGAAATCCTTTTAAAGGCGCGGGAGGAAAGACACCGCCTGCGGGAGAATCTGGAAAGGGAATATAGGGAACGTCAGGAACATCTGGAAGAACTGGAAGCTCAGCTTCAACAGAAAGAAAAGGAACTGGAAGACTGGAATAGCAATCTGGCAGTAAAAGAGGCCCAGCTCGAGGCGGCACAAAAAGAGCTGGAAGAGGAAAAAGCGCGTTTGGCGGAACGGGAAGAAGAGCTGGCGCGCATTATACGGGAAGAGAATGAAAAACTCTCCAATATTGCCAAGCTTTCCGTAGAAGAGGCCAGGCGTTTGCTGCTGGAAAATATCGAGAAAGACACCCGCCTTGAGGCGGCCCGGATTGCGAAACGGATTGTGGACGAAGCGCGCGAGAACGCCGTCCGGCAGGCCAAATATATTCTCACCGAAGCGATCGAAAAAGTGGCTTCCGATCATACCGTGGAAACCACGGTTTCTGTGGTAAACCTGGATTCCGATGACATGAAGGGCCGTATCATTGGGCGGGACGGACGCAATATCCGCACGTTTGAACAGCTCACCGGAGTGAAGGTTATTGTGGACGATACGCCAGAAGCGGTGGTGCTTTCTGGTTTCGATCCGGTTAAGCGCGAGATGGCCCGCATGGCCCTGGAGCGCCTTGTGAAGAATGGAAAGATTAACCCGCAACGGGTGGAAGAAGCGGTGAAGAAGGCCGAAAAAGAGATTGAACAGCACATCTGGCGCGCCGGAACGGAGGCCGTGAAAGAGGTGGGGCTGGACCGCGTGCATCCGGAAATTGTTAAAATGCTGGGGCGGCTGAAATACCGAACCAGTTACGGTCAAAATGTATTGCAACATTCCAAAGAAGTGGCCTTTTTGACCGGGGCAATGGCCGCCGAGCTGGGATTTGATGTGCAGCTGGCAAAACGTGCGGGCCTGCTGCATGATATCGGAAAGGCGCTGAGTCAGAATTCGGAAAGTACACATACTCAAATCGGAGTGGAATTTGCAAAGAAATACGGCGAACATCCGGTGGTTATCAATGCCATCGCATCACACCACGAAGATGAAGTAGCCGATAACCCAATATCAATACTGGTTTCTGCGGCGGATTCCGTTTCGGGTTCGCGTCCCGGAGCCCGACGCGAAACTCTGGAAGGCTATGTCCGGCGCATTGAAAGCCTGGAAAAACTGGCGGACTCCTTTCCCGGGGTCTCCAAAGCTTATGCGATTTCAGCGGGGCGGGAGATTCGGGTTATCGTGGAGCCGGAAAAAATTTCCGACGAAGAGGCCTTTCTGCTGGCCTCCGAAATTGCCAAAAAGATCCAGTCGGACATGGAGTATCCCGGCCATATCAAAGTAACAGTGATCCGGGAAACACGCTCTATTCAGTACGTGTAAGAAATTCGGTTTGACTTTTTGTACAGAGGCAGCTCAACTGAGCTGCCTTTTTTATTTGTGAGCGGTGGCACTTATTGGGGGAAATGCAGACATTCCCGACAAACTCGCCGGAAATCATCCTTGATTTTATCTTTGGAACTGCTTACCATTACTCAGCGAATTTGAGGAATGCGATGACGAGGGAATGGACGCGATTTCGGAGGGGCTCTGATTTTCTCTTCCTTCCGAGTTTTCGGTTGTCGTATTTTGCCGGCATTTCCGGAGCATTTCCACTTTTCCTTCTTGTGCAATCATTGTTTTTTGGGGTGCGGTGTTGTCCTGCAGATGAAATGAGGAGAGGGAGTCATGCAACCAACCAGTACGTTGCCCGGGTTTTTGCTTTTTCTGGCGGTTGTAATTGCCTCGGTAGGCGGGTTTGTTTATTTGATTGTTCAGCGGGTGCGGTTGCTACAGCTGGCCCAGCCTATCAACCGGTTTGATCGGCCGTTCTACCGTTTGTGGCTCCTGATTAAATATTTCCTTGGCCAGGCCCGGATCCTGAACCCGCGCTTTCTGGATGCGGGGATTATGCACGCCTTCATTTTCTGGGGATTTCTGGCAGTGGCATTGAATTCGTTCCATTTTGTCGTGGGCGGGTTCATACCGGGATTTCACGTCCCGGGTTTTGCTGAAAATCAACCGCTGGGAAAATTTTACATTTATTTCCGGGATCTGTTTGAGGCTTTTGTGGTGATTATGGTGCTGTATGCATTTTTCCGGAGGCTGGTGCTCCGGCCCAAGCGAATCACCCAATCGCTGGATGCCCTGTTTATTCTCACACTGATTTTTATTCTGATGATCACGGATTTTCTGATGAGCGGCGCCCGGCATGCAGCAGGACTGGATCAGGTGTCACCGGCGGGAAAGCTGATTTTTGCCTGGATTCCTGGACTTTTTGCCAGCGCCGGGACAGTGTTTGCCGTGAACTGGTGGATTCATCTGATCACATTTTTCGGGTTCCTGGTTTTTCTGCCTGTTTCGAAACATTTCCACGTAATTACCGCCATTTTTAATGTGTATTTTCAGGAGATTCATCCGCCAGCACTTCCTAAAATGGATATTGAGAACATTGAGAATTTCGGTGTATCGAAGCTGCACCACTTTACCTGGAAAGATTTGCTGGACGTTTATACATGTACGGAATGCGGGCGTTGTACCTCGGTCTGCCCGGCAGATACCACAGGTAAGCCACTTTCACCGAAGAAAATCAATGAAAATCTTCGGGAGTATATGTATGATAACCTTGGTCGCATCCTGAAACATGGCGGGTCCAATCTGGATGAGCTGGAACTGGAAGGCGATCCCATGGTGGGAAATGTGATTCAGGAGGAGACCCTCTGGGCCTGTACAACCTGCCGTGCCTGTGAGGAGGCCTGTCCGCTTTTTATTGAGTTTGTGGGTCGCATTGTGGGAATGCGCCAGCACCTGGTTCTGGAAGAAAGCCGTTTTCCGCGGGAACTGGTTACCACTTTCAAAAATCTGGAAAACAATTCCAATCCCTGGGGAATTGGCTCCAGCGAGCGCGAAGCCTGGGCGGAGGGTCTCAATGTTCCGTTGATGAGGGACAAAGGCGAGGCAGAGGTTTTATTCTGGGTGGGCTGTGCCGGTGCGTTTGACGACAAAGGGCAAAAAATCAGCCGGGCCATGGTGAAGCTGTTTAACGCCGCCGGCGTGGATTATGCCATTCTGGGGCTGGAGGAGAACTGCACGGGCGATTCAGCCCGCCGGGCGGGCAACGAGTATCTGTTTCAAATGATGGCAGAATCCAATGTGGAAATACTGAAAAAGTACCGTTTTCAGCGGATTGTAACGTTCTGTCCGCACTGCTACCAGACCCTCAAAAATGAATACCCGCAGTTTGGCGGCTCGTTTGATGTAGTACATCACACCCAATTCTTGCGGGAATTGCTAGACAGCGGGAAACTCCGGCTGAGAGGAAATGGAAAAGCCCGGACCGTTGTTTATCATGATTCGTGTTATCTAGGGCGTTACAATCAGATTTATGATCCGCCGAGATCCATCCTTGCAGCGGTACCGGGAACGGTGCTGAAGGAAATGCGCAGAACGCATAATAATGGATTCTGCTGCGGCGCCGGAGGAGCCCGCATGTGGATGGAGGAAACCACAGGAACGCGGATCAACCATAACCGTGTTGAGGAAGCCCTGGAAGTACAGCCAGATGTGGTGGCTACCGCTTGCCCGTTCTGCAAAACCATGATGGATGATGGCCTGAAGGATAAGGGCAGGGAAGAAATTGCCGCCCTGGATATCGCTGAAATCCTGGCAGATTCCGTTGAATCGTAATATAATTACAATCCGTTAACTTGTGGAGGAACAGGATCGGATGGAATTTCAGGTTCTGGACAAGGGTTTTGTGCGGCTGGTGGATTTTATGGGGGGCGATGAGGCCATTGTACAGGCAGCCCGGGTGTCATTTGGTCAGGGTACAAAGGGAGAAGAACGGGACCGCCGTTTGATTGATTACCTGATTCGAAACCGTCATGAGACGCCGTTCGAACACGCAGTGTTTAAATTTCACATCAAATGTCCAATCTTCGTGGCACGTCAGTGGTTCCGGCACCGCTGGGCCAGCTATAACGAGATATCGGGCCGCTATGTGGAAATGAAGGACGAATTCTACCTTCCCGACCATTTCCGGGTACAGAAAGCCAAAAACTACCACTACGAAGAGATTGCCGACGAGCGAAACGAGCTGTTCCGGCAGAAGCTGGAGACATTTTACCAGCAAGTTTACGAGCTTTATGAGTGGTTGTTGTCACAGGGTGTGGCCAGAGAACAGGCGCGCATCGTGTTGCCGCTTTCCCTGTATACCCAGTTTTACTGGACGGTAAATGCCCGTTCGCTGATGAACTTTCTTTCGCTGCGGCTGGATGCCCATGCACAAAAGGAAATCCGCCAGTATGCGCTGGTGATTGAGAAAGTATTCCGGGAAAAACTTCCGTGGACGTACGAATCGTTCTGCAGGCATCATCTGGTTCAAATTGAAAGGGCAGAGGAGGCACCGGAAGCATGAAAATTGGCAACATTGAAGTGCATCCCGTGGAATTCGGCCGTTTTTTGCTGGATGGTGGGGCGATGTTTGGTGTGGTTCCGCGCGTTCTCTGGGAAAAGAAGGCTCCGCCTGATGAAAAGAACCGGATCCGGATGGCCCTGCGGGGTATGCTTATAAAGACCGGCGGGCGTACCATACTGGTTGATACCGGTGTGGGCCACAAAATGGAAGAGAAATGGCAGAAAATTTACGGAGTGGATTTCTCCCGGTTTTCGCTGCGGAATTCGCTGG
>Ga0209426_1000785_pt1 | contig 26382 bp, 24 predicted proteins | sample Deesub1362B_J571_FD_187697 | JGI IMG/M metagenome (GOLD analysis project Ga0209426, IMG submission 187697) | Deep oceanic, basalt-hosted subsurface ecosystem from Juan de Fuca Ridge flank, Pacific Ocean, CORK Borehole 1362B_J2.571 (SPAdes)... ...
CCACCCTACTCAAAACGTTGCAAATTATTTAAATGTCAGCTTCAACTTTGTTGAAGGTGAATCTTTAATGATGGCATTGAAAGATGCAGCCGTTTCAAGTGGTTCTGCATGTACTTCTGCAACACTTGAACCATCATATGTATTACGTGCTCTAGGTTTATCTGATGAATTGGCACATAGTTCAATTCGCTTTAGCTTTGGTAAGTACACCACTGAAGCTGATATCGATCACGTATTGACAATTACCAAAGCTGCTGTTGAGAAACTTCGTGAACTTTCTCCGCTTTGGGATATGTACAAAGAAGGTATCGACCTTTCAACAGTTGAATGGGCTGAACACTAATTCATTGAACTTGAATTGAAAAACGTGTTTTAACCCTCATATTAATATTAGGCTGACCCCGAGGTTTGGAGAAGCGAAATGGCTTATAGTGAAAAGGTAATTGATCATTACGAAAATCCTCGTAATGTGGGTGTTTTGGATAAAAATGCTGAAAACGTTGGCACAGGTATGGTCGGTGCACCAGCTTGTGGTGATGTAATGCGCTTACAAATCCAAGTCGATGATAATGGCGTAATTGAAGAAGCTCGCTTCAAAACTTATGGTTGCGGCTCTGCAATCGCATCAAGTTCCCTTGTAACTGAATGGTTAAAAGGTAAAACTCTTGATGAAGCTCAAGCAATCAAAAACATTGATATTGCAACAGAGCTTGCTCTTCCACCAGTAAAAGTACACTGCTCTGTATTGGCTGAAGATGCGATTAAAGCTGCGATTGAAGATTATCGTAGCAAAAAAGCCAGAGCTTAATAGTTTAACGACGTAACACATTGGAGTTTTCATGATCCATTTAACTGAAAATGCTGCGACTCACATCAGCAATTACCTACAGAATCGTGGTAAGGGTGAAGGCATTCGTGTTGGTGTGAAAACTTCGGGTTGCTCTGGATTAGCTTATGTACTTGAATTTGTTGATGATGTTGACACACATGATCAAGTATTTGAGCAGTTCGGTGTTAAAGTTTTTGTGGATCCTAAAAGCTTGGTTTATCTCGAAGGTTTAGAGATGGACTATGTTAAAAATGGTCTCAATGAAGGCTTTGAGTTCAACAACCCAAATCAAAAAGGTGAATGTGGCTGTGGTGAATCATTTACAGTCTAAAACTACATCACCCTCTTTTTATTCATTAAAACAGTGTGTTCCGCACTGTTTTAATGTATTTATCAATAGCGGAATTCATCTCCCATGAATCATTTTGAGTTGTTCCAATTACCCGAAGCACTCGATATAGATTTGGCAGCTTTAAAAAAACAGTTTTTGAATTTGCAACAGCAATATCATCCAGATAAAGCTGCTGACAAAGATCAGGCGTTAATTAAGTCAAGTGAAATCAATCAAGCGTTTAAAGTACTTTCACAAGTTGATAGTCGTGCTGCATATTTACTTGCTTTAAAAAAGCAAGATCACCATCTTGATCAATCCATCAATGATTTTGAATTTCTACAATCAGCACTTGAGATGCGCGAGCAACTTGATGAGGCTAGATCAACAGATCAATTACGTACATTAAAAGTAGACGTTCAACAATGGATTGATGGATTAGTCCGCGAATTCAAAATTGATTATGCTGACGAAGATTGGGCTGAAGCTCGTGATACGGTACGTAAATTACGCTTTTTCCAACGCGTAATGAACGATATTGATAAAGCCGAAGATCGCATGTTAGACGAAGAAGATAGCTTCGACTTAGATGATGATTTTTAGTCTGCCGTTACCAATTATTTTCAAGGGATACCTCACGCATGGCACTTTTGCAAATTGCTGAACCTGGTCAATCTACTGCGCCGCACGAACATCGAATTGCGATCGGTATAGACTTAGGAACAACCCACTCTTTAGTGGCGACAGTGCTATCGGGAAAACCGAAAGTTCTACAAGACGATAAAGACCGAGTTTTACTCCCTTCTATCGTTCATTATGCAAAGGATACAACTACATTCGGCTATGAAGCTAAGCCGTTCATGTTGACTGATCCTAAAAATACAATTGTTTCTGTTAAACGTTTCATGGGACGTTCTCAAGCAGATATTAAATTCCAACATCCTTATGTGCTTGTTGGTGCTGAAAATGAAATGCCAGCATTTGAAACTGCTGCAGGTCGAAAAACACCTGTTGAGATTTCCGCTGAGATTTTAAAAGAATTAAAAGAACGTGCAGAGGCAAGCTTAAAAAATCCAGTTAATGGTGCAGTTATTACCGTTCCTGCATATTTTGATGAAGCACAACGTCAAGCGACTCGTGATGCTGCTCAATTAGCTGGTTTAAATGTACTACGCTTACTCAACGAACCAACGGCTGCTGCTGTTGCTTATGGTTTAGATCAGGATACCAATCTCAGTACAGATCGTAATTATGTAATTTATGATCTAGGTGGTGGTACGTTTGACGTATCTATCTTGCGCTTCTCACAAGGTGTGTTTGAAGTATTAGCCACAGGTGGTCATACTGCATTAGGTGGTGATGACCTCGACCGCTTAATCGTGAAGTGGGCAAAAAAACAGCTTAGCATTGAAACTCTAAGTGATGAAGAGTACGCAGTTTTTGTCGTTGCTGCACGCCAAGCTAAAGAACAACTCACTGATCATGAATCTGCTGGATTAAAATTATTCGATGATCGTCTAGTTTTGGATCGTCCAACATTTGAATCAATCATTCAGGTCGCACTCGATAAAACAATCAGTGTATGTAAACGCGTATTACGCGATGCAAAACTTGAATTAGATGAAATTGAACATGTTGTTTTAGTTGGTGGTTCTACTCGTTCTTATGCAGTACAAAAAGCAGTTCGCGATATATTTAAACGTGAACCTTTATGTACAATTAATCCAGATGAAGTAGTTGCAATTGGTGCATCAATCACAGCAAATCAGCTCATCGGTAACAGCCAAGATGGCTCTTTATTGCTTGATGTTACTCCACTCTCATTAGGTTTAGAAACTATGGGCGGTCTGGTAGAGCGTTTGATTTCGCGCAATACAGCAATTCCTGTAGCTCGCCGTCAAGAATTCACGACTTATCAAGATGGACAAACTGCCATGCTGATTCATGTCGTACAAGGTGAACGAGATTTAGTTGAACATTGTCGTTCACTAGGTCGCTTTGTTTTGCATGGCATTCCACCGATGACAGCTGGTCAAGCGCGTATTGAAGTTACATTCCAAGTTGATGCTGATGGTTTATTAACAGTCTCTGCAAAAGAAACAACCTCTGGTGTTCAAGCACAAATTGATATCAAACCTTCTTATGGTTTATCAGCTGCAGATACGGAACGTTTATTAATTGAAGGTTTCCAGCATGCTGAAGAAGATAAACAACTTCGCCATTTGCAAGAAACAAAAGTTGAAGCAGAACGTGAATTAGAAGCTCTAGAACAAGCTTTAAAAGCTGATAAAGATTTACTTTCTCAGCAACAAGCTCGTGATTTAATTCTTGCTGCTGAAGCACTTAAAGCTCGCTTAAAAACTAATGAGTTAGAAGCAATTGAAAATGCTGTTCAACAACTTAAAACCCACAGCGATGCGTTTGCAGCACTTCGTATGAATCGACATATTGACCATGCCTTAAAGGGTACAAAACTCGAAGATTGGTCAAACTCAAACTAAAGGTATAGGTGATCAATATGCCACGTATTAAAGTTCTCCCTCATGCTCAATTCTGTCCTGAAGGTGCAGAATTCGAAGTGGAAAAAAATGCAAATTTATGCCAAAGCTTACTTAAGCAAGGCATCAAAATTGAACATGCATGCGATATGTCATGCGCATGTACCACATGTCACGTCATTGTCCGTAAAGGTTTTGATAGCCTCGAAGAAATGAATGACGTGGAAGCCGATTTACTTGACCGTGCATGGGGTTTGGAGCCAGACTCTCGCCTTTCGTGTCAAGTTGAAATTGTTGATGAAGATTTAGAAATTGAAATTCCTAAATACACAATCAACCATGCTTCAGAAAATCACTAAATTTTCAAAAATTAGTGACATAAAAAACTCCTCTAAATGAGGAGTTTTTTATGTGGTAAAGTTTTGCAATACAGAAGAAAAAATAATCTATTGTTTAACCTCATCATCGAGATTTAAACGTGGAATGCCTTGTGCATTGGTAATTTTTTGCTGTGTTTTGATTCTCTGAATCATTTTCTCTAGAATTTCTACAAGCTCAGGGTATTCATAATTTTGTACTTCTTCAAAATTCAGCACCAAATGAAAACCCTTATATTCAAAATCAAACCATTTTTGTGTATCTGATTTTTTGCCTGTGAATTTCTCCATGACTTGCCATGTTTTCACAGGACCTTGAATCCCTTTCAAATAGATCGGCACTTTAGGAACACACTGAAATTCATTTTTAATTAACTGATGTGTATCATCTGCAATCAAAATTTCATCAACTTCAGCAGCTGATTGCAAACGGGCTGCCAGATTTACATCACGACCTACAATCGTATATGCCATACGATGTGAAGCACCATAATTCCCAACGTGACAATATCCTGTACTTATTCCCATGCGAATATGTAATGCTGGATAACCCATTTTTTTCCAGCGTTCGCGTAGCAATTTCATCTGTTGGCGCATTGCGATAGCCATTTCAACACAAGACTTCGCATCTTGTTCTACGCCTTGAGAGTTTGGATCACCAAAGAAAATCAGGATCGCATCACCCATAAACTTATCGACGGTTGCTTCATACTGTTTTGCAATTTCCGTCATATGACTTAAATAATCATTTAATAAGAAAGCTAAATCATCTGGAATTAAGCTTTCAGAAAGCTCTGTAAAACCTTGAATATCTGAGAAGAAGATCGTTAATTTTTTACGTTTATATTCAATTTTAGCTTCAGCCTCGCCACGCATAATCGACTGCCACAACTGTAATGGAGCATAACGACTTAGTTGATTTGCAAAGGCAATATAACGAGTCATTTGATTATGATAATGCTGACGTTGCTGACCTAAAATATTCAAACGACGATGTTGATAGTAGTTACCAATCACAATGAACATCATCAATCCAAGTAAACTCACCACTGTAAGTTCAGGATTAGTCGGTTCAAAATATTCTTCCGCACCAAATATAAAAAATGTTGAAAAATAAAAGGTCAGCACACCAATCAAAATAATTAATGATGCTACTGGTAAAGTAATTTTATTGTTTAAACCTACATAAAGTAGTGCAAATAGGATTGTAAATGTAGGTACTAGGCTTAAATGTAATCCAGCTAAAACAATGGCAACGATAACGGCTTCTATGCCAAATAAAATGTTCTTCTCTGTATCACGATCAAATTTGTATTGAAGCCATTTTTCAAGCTTAGGAGACAGTAAAAAGAAAACTAACAAAATTGGAAGAATACAGAGTTGGTGATTAGCGCTAGAAGAAGTAAAAGTATAAATAACCAAAATTAATGACAAAATCGAATATCCCATCAAACGATGGAAATAAGCGAACTGTCTAGGTTCTTTATCGATTAACCTATCTAGTGGCACCCTCTACTCCTTCCTTATCTAAGAAGACCTACAATCCTCTTGACTAAATCAGTCCATGCGCCAATCAAATGGCATATCACCCTGACCACGTAATGCAAGCATAAGGGTTTGACGCATATGAGCAAGAACATCGCTGCTGTATGGTACAGCTGGAGTACCCCAAACTGGTTTAGGCCACGCAACATCATTTTGATAACGTACAACATGATGAAAATGAAGCTGTGGTACAACATTACCAAGTGCCGCTACATTCATCTTGTCAGCACGGAATACGCGAGAAAGCTGACTAGACAACCAACTCGATTCACGTAAAAATTGTTCCTGATCGGCTTGACTGAGTTCATATAACTCAGTGATTCCAGGAACACGTGGTATAAGAATTAGCCAAGGAAATTGCATATCATTCATTAAACGACATGTTGAAAGCGGAAAGTCGCCTACAAAAAATGTATCTTGAGCAAGTTGTGGATGCAAACTAAACATATCTTTATAAATGATGCAAAATAATAATGGTCAATACTATCACATCAGTTGTGATGTGAATATTATTAGTAACCTGTTTGATTACAAATAACAATGATTTTCCTCAGTTATTGACGCATCATCCGACCAAAAAATGATTCTGTATCGAATGATACTTCTCCCCTCAAATCTGATTTTCTAATTAGCCATTCAACTCACTTAATAACTTGTTTAACAAGGTCTCAATAAACTGGATACGCTCTTCGTATTCTGACAAGTGAACTGTCAATTTCAATCGCTGACCACCTTCCATACGATAGTGAGTTGGGTTCTTCTGCATCAACTGAATGATACTGATTGCTTGTACAGGTGTATCAGGAGAAAACTCGATATACCCACCGTTTGTATTCACATCGACTTTTGTAATTCCAAGTTGTTCCGCTTTAAGACGCACTTGGTGAACGGTGAACAACTGTTTAACCGCTTGAGGTGGAATACCAAAACGGTCAATCAACTCCATTCGGATATTATCCAGTTTTTCTTGTGTATCTGTATTACTAATACGCTTGTAGAACAATAAACGTTGATGAACATCGCCCAAATAATCATCTGGAATCAATGCTGGCATATGTAAGTTAATTTCAGCAGTAAGTGAAAGCGGAGCATCGAAATTAGGAGTTTTACCTTTTTGAATCGCCTTAGTTGCCTTTTCAAGCATCTCCATATACAAGCTGTAGCCAATTGCTTGCATTGAACCACTTTGCTGCTCACCTAAGAGCTCACCAGCACCGCGAATCTCTAAATCTTCTGTCGCCAGCATAAAACCAGCACCAAGTGTTGAAGCTCTTTGAATTGCATCTAAACGTTTTTCAGCGTCACCTTTCAAATGTTTGAGTGATGGCACGAGCAAATAAGCATAGGCTTGGTGATGTGACCGCCCAACACGACCGCGAAGTTGATGCAACTGAGCTAAACCTAGTTTATCGGCACGTTCTATAATGATTGTATTGGCATTCGGTACATCAATACCCGTTTCTATAATCGTAGAGCATACCAGTACGTTATATTCTTTGTGATAGAACTGCTGCATCACTTGTTCCAATTCACGTTCACGCATTTGTCCATGAGCAACCGCTACACGAGCTTCTGGAACCAAGGTTCGAATACTTTCTGCAGCTCGTTCTATTGTATCGACTTCATTATGTAAGAAGTAGACTTGTCCACCACGCAATAATTCACGCAGAATTGCCTCTTTCACAGAGTCATCCGTATGCTCTTGAACAAAAGTTTTTACGGCTAAACGGCGTGCTGGTGGCGTCGCAATAATAGATAAATCACGCATTCCAGAGAATGCCATATTCAAGGTACGAGGAATTGGGGTTGCTGTGAGCGTAAGCATATCCACATCAGCACGAAGTGCTTTGATACGCTCTTTATCGCGCACACCAAAACGATGTTCTTCATCGACGATCATTAAACCTAAATTTTTAAACTGTACATTTTCTTGCAAAATTTTATGGGTTCCGACCACGATATCAACTTTGCCATCAGCCAAATCTTCAATGATTTTTAGATGCGTTTTGTTGCTTCCGAAACGTGATAAAACTTCGATACGAACTGCTGTATCCGCAAAGCGATCTTTGAACGACTCATAATGCTGTTGTGCAAGTAAAGTCGTCGGCACCAAAACTGCGACTTGTTTATTGTTTTGTACTGCTACAAAGGCTGCTCGCATCGCAACTTCAGTTTTTCCAAAACCAACATCACCACAAACCAAACGATCCATAGGTTTCGCAAGTTGCATGTCATGAAGAGTTGATTCAATCGCATTGGCTTGGTCTAGTGTCTCCTCATAAGCGAAGCCACTTGCGAATTGCATATATGCCGTGTGATCTAGCTCAAACGCAAATCCTGGTTTTGATTGTCGACGAACTTGTATATGCAATAACTCAGCCGCTACATCATGAATTTGCTCTAAAGCTTTGCGCTTAGCTTTACTCCATGTATCTGTACCCAACTTGTGCAAAGGTGCAAGATCAGGATCTCCACCACTATAGCGACTGATCAAATGTAAATTGGTGACAGGAACATAGACCTTAGCCCCATCAGCATAATCAAGTTGTAAAAACTCATGATCTTGCTGATCAATCTCTAAAGTGACTAATCCAGCATAACGTCCAACACCATGATCAATATGTACGACAGGCGCACCTATACTCAGTTCGGTTAAACTCCGAATTAAAAACTCTTCGGAAACTTCTTGCTGACGTTTTCGTCTACGTTGAACAACTCTGTGTTCGTAAAGTTGATTTTCAGATATAACTGATAATTGATCTGTGAGAAGTAAACCACGGTCTAAAGGAGCACTGGTAATTGCAACTTTTAACTTATCTTTTTGGAATTGAGCAAAGCTATCGACTGTTTGAATTTCTCCTAAAACTGAGCGCAGCGCATCTTTTAAAGTTTCGCGTCGTCCTGCACTTTCAGCGACTAAAAGCACAGGAAATTTAATTTGATCGATATAATTTTTAACAGCTTGAAAAGGCTGCTCTTTTTTAGGATCTACAGCGAGTTTTGGAGGTTGCTCTGCTGATAAATTTAGAACACCAGCTTTCTCGTCGAAAGTATCTGCCGAAGCAAGAATTCTTGGAAATTGATTTAATGCCTGCAAAACATGATTAGGCATTAAAAATAGATCTTCAGGAGGTAGGATCGGTTGATCAATATTGTGTCGACGATCTTCGTAACGACGAACGACTTCCTTCCAAAAACTAATTAATTCATCTTCAACTTCATTATTTGTAATTACAACGCAATTCTTTGGTAAGTATGTCGTTAACATACTTTGCGCTTCCATTAACTTTTTATCAAAAAATAAAGGAAAATAAAACTCTAACCCTGGTGTTGCTATACCTTCGAGTACATCTTGATAGATAGGATTTTTCTTGGGATTTGCGGTAGGGAAACTTTCCGCATAGCGATCTCGGAATGTTGATCTACCTTCTTTGAGAGGAAACTCTTTAGCAGGTAATACAGTAAAATTTTTTAATGATTCCGTTGTTCTTTGAGTTTCAGGGTCGAAAAACTTCAGACTTTCAATTTCATCATCAAATAAGTCGATACGAATAGGTTGATCTTGTCCTGATGCATATATGTCCATAATGCTGCCACGAACTGCAAACTCACCATGATCATAAACAGTATCAACTAAGCGATAACCTGCTTGGACTAATTGTTTTTTCTGTGCTTCTAAATCAAGTTTTTGACCAACTTTAATATCAAAATGCTCACCAACAACCCATGAGTAAGGTGCAACACGTTGAGCCAAAGTACTAGCAGAAATTAATAAAATCCCCTTTTGTGGCATATTAGATAAAATAGCCAGACGCTCGGAGACAATATCTTGGTGCGGAGATAATCGATCATATGGCAAAATCTCCCAGTCAGGAAAGATTGTTGGTTTTATGCCATAAAATTCAAGCTCACTTTCAAGCTGTGCAAGATGTTGATTATTTCGTGCAACAATTACATATAAATTAGAATTCTGGGTGGCAATTTCTTTGAATAGTAGTGCAGCAGATGATCCAAGTAGCGAACCAATCCAGCGTTTTTCGCCAGCTTTGAATTGTTGTAAGTTTAATTGAGAGATTTCTTGTTGAAACATAGAGAAAATCGTGCAATTTAAAGGACAAGTGGCCTAGTTTAGCATGATGTTTTTTAGATAAATAAGAAATTCTATATTTGATAATTATCATTGAATTTCACTTAGGCTATTTTTGAACATTAATAAAAAGGTCGCATTTTGATAAATCAATTTTAAAATCTAAATTTATAATCCAAGCTTTATGCTCACTAAATTGAATCTCTTTGCATAAAAAAGCACTCTTCAACTCACTCAGAAAAGTGCTTTTTATAAAATCATTTACTTTTGAGATGCAAATTTTGCATTTGGAAAGAAACGGTTTTCAATCGTGTCATAGCACCATTGGAAAATAAATGTATAAACCAGAATACACATGGTCAAACCAAAATCTAGAATCAATGCTTCGATAAATGACATATTCATCATATAAGCAATAATTGGAATAGTTGCGAGCATCAAACCGCCCTCAAACCCAATAGCATGCATAATACGAACAGGTATTGTTCTTTCCAACTGATATTTAAACTCAATTTTCTCGAAATAGTGATTAAATATCATATTCCAGATCACTGAAATAACAGCCATGATCACACCTAAAACACCTGTGAACTCAAGTGGCATACTAAAAATAAAACTTAACGCGATAGCGATGATGACCAATAAAATCACTTCATAACTGATTGCATGAATGAGCCTTCTTTTGGAAATCAACATTTTTAAAACACTCTTTTGTTTGGATATGGCTCATTTTATTTTTATAATTTTGATCAATCCAATCAGATTCTTTCAGTTTTATTGACAAATGAATATAAATCAAGAACAACTACTCATGTTCCAAACCGTCATGGAAACAGGTTCATTTTCAGCAGCAGCACGAAAGTTAGGTAAAGTCCCTTCTGCGGTAAGCATGTCGATTGCAAACTTAGAAATTGATTTAAACCTCAATTTATTTGACCGTATCGGACGCGAACCTATCCCTACTGATGCAGCAAAAGTGTTGTATGAAAAAACTCAATTGCTTTTGATTGAAATGAATCAATGGAAACAGCATGCTCATGCGTTAAGTAATGGTCTGGAATCCACATTAAATATTGTCGTGGTATCAGAACTATTACACACAAATTGGACAGATTACATCACATTACTCGAACAAAACTTTCCCAGTTTAGCAATCAATATCGTCTCTGCTCCGCAGGAAGACGCTTTACAAATGTTGCTCGATCAATCTGCTCAGCTGGCTTTAATGTTTGAACGTGAACAATTGGATAGCCGCGAACAATTTGTTGAGTTAAAAAGAGAAGCTTTAATACCTGTCATCTCAATAAATCATTCCATCGCACAGTTAAATAAAGTTTCATTTGAGCAAATGGTGCAAACACGCCAAATTGTTGTCGCAAGTCGGGACAATACCATCAAACCAGAACTCCTATTTTCTAAAGAGTACTGGCGTACTGATAACCATCATTCAGCATGTATGATGATTGTGAGAAATCTTGGTTGGGGTGTATTGCCATTGGAAATGTTCAATGAGAACCCCGAACTGAAGAAAAAATTAAAAGTTTTAGAGATCTACGACTTCACACCTAAATTCGAATATTATGTTGATTTGGTATGGAGCAGAGAAAGTAATTTAGGCGCCGCTGCCCAATTTTTAATTGAGCACATACGTAAACAACGTAAAGATCAAATATAAAATACTAATTCGGTATTTAAATCCAGTGAACGGTGCTTTGCTTTCTTTTAGTTTGTGCTATAAAGAAGTTACCTATAATTTTGTTTATTAAGAACGTTATATCAATGACTCAAAATGCATTAATCCAATTAAAGAATTTAACAACCGTTGTAGCTGATAGTAGTGATTTAGAAGCAATTGAAAAATTCCGTCCTCTTGATGCAACAACAAATCCATCATTGATTACTGCTGCAGCAGAACAGCCTGAAAGCAAAGAACTAATTGAAGATGCTTATTATCAAGCAAAAGAAGAAGGCTATCAAAGTGATACATTAATTGAGCGTACGATTGATATTTTGACCGTCAAATTTGGTGTTGAAATTTTAAAATTGATTGATGGTCGTGTTTCAACTGAAGTGGATGCATCTCTTTCTTATGATACTGAAGCAACGATTGCTAAGGCGCGTGAACTTTCACAACTGTATAAAGGATATGGTATTGATCAATCACGTATCTTGATCAAGATTGCATCGACATGGGAAGGTATTCAAGCTGCAAAAGTTTTAGAAGCTGAAGGTATTCCATGTAATCTCACCTTACTGTTTGGTTTGCATCAAGCTCAGGCATGCGCAGATGCGAAAATTACGCTGATCTCTCCGTTTGTTGGTCGTATCCTAGACTGGTATAAAAAAGCTGAAGGTGTAGACCAATACCCGATTGAAAAAGATCCAGGGGTATTATCAGTGAAAAAGATTTATAACTACTACAAGCAACACGGCATTCCAACTCAAGTGATGGGTGCAAGTTTCCGCAGTACAGCACAAGTACTTGGTTTAGCAGGTTGTGATTTACTAACGATTGCTCCAAATCTTTTGGCTCAACTTGAGCAGGACCAGCAAATTGTTGAACCACAATTAAGCGAAACAACAGCAAAACTAGCTGAGAAAATCGAACGTAATACACAAACCAAAGAAAGCTTTAAGACTGAATTAGAGCAAGATTTGATGGCGTTTCAATTACTACAAGGTGGTATTGATGGCTTTATCAAAGCACGTGATCAGTTAAGTTTACTACTACGTCAGTCTTTTGGTATTGATGCTGAAATCAAAGCCTAATTAGTCGATTTTTCACCTATAAAAACTGATTTTTGTTATATTAACGAAAATCAGTTTTTTTATGAGTTCATCGTGTTTGGTATAACAGATTTAACCACTTATATTATTGGTACAATCTTAATTGTGTTATTACCTGGTCCGAACTCTTTATACGTAATGTCCGTTGCTTCTCGCTATGGTATTCGAACTGGCTATTTAGCCGCATGCGGAGTTTTTACAGGTGATTTCGTATTAATTCTTTGCACGGTACTTGGTGCAGCATCTTTACTTAAAGCATTTCCGATCCTATTTATTATTTTAAAATTAACAGGTGCATGTTATCTCGCATACTTAGGTTTTAAATTACTACAAGGTGCTTATCAAACTTGGAAAAAACCACCAATAAATGCTGAACTGGCTGATTTACCTCAACTTGATAAAGTACATCCCTATCGTAATGCATTGAGCATTAGCCTCCTCAATCCTAAAGCCATCCTTTTTTTCTTATCTTTTTTCGTGCAATTTGTAGAACCCAATTATGCATATCCTGCATTAAGTTTTTTGATCTTAGCGATCATTTTGCAAATCATTAGTTTTAGTTATTTAACAGCACTCATTTTTTCAGGTGTAAAATTGGCAGGATTTTTTAAAGATAACTATAAACTAGCTGCAAGCGGGATTTTTATTGTCGGCATTTTATTCTTTGGTTTCGGTTTGCGTTTGGCTACTTCTACTATTTCTTAATACATATTTGAACAACTAATCAATTTATTCAATCATCTTTTAACTACGATTTAGAGAATATTAACGCTATACTTTTCAATAAATTTTAATCAATTAAAGATGCATAGATGCAACGTGTAATCCAAGATTTTTCTATCCCAGCCATTTTTGCGGGTTTTATTACCTTTCTGATTGGTATCAGTGTATCTGCAATATTAGTTATTCAAGGCGCTCAATCTCTAGGTGCAAATACAGCACAAATTAGCTCTTGGTTCTGGGCACTTGGGCTTGCAATCGGTTTATCTGGATTAATCCTCTCTTGGAAGTATAAATATCCCGTTGCTACTGCATGGTCTACACCCGGCATTGCATTGATTATTGCCTCTACAGGACATTACGATTTATATGAGGCTATTGGTGCATTTCTTGTCTGTGGGATTGCAATCGCACTTGTTGGATTTTCAGGTATTTTCCAAAAGTTATTAGCACATATTCCTCAAAGTCTAACTTGTGCCATGTTGGCAGGAATTTTATTAAAATTTGGAATTCAGATATTTAGTAGCTTAGAAACTCACCTTGGTTTCATTCTTAGCATGCTCATTATTTATCTGGTTTCAAAACGCTTATTTCCTCGATATAGCATCGTACTTACCGTAATCTTAGGTGCAGCAATTTGCCCACTGTTTATTGATTTTAAACTTCAAGCAATTTCTTGGTCACTCACTCAACCGATTTGGATGCAGCCGTCATTTTCTTGGTCCGCAATTCTTGGTTTAGCATTACCCTTGTTTGTAATTAATATGACTTCACAAAACTTGCCTGGGATTGCGATGATTAAAAGTTATGGTTATCACCCTCATGTCAATCAACTTGTAGGTTGGACAGGTGTTGCCCATACGATTTTTGCACCATTTGGCTGCTTTTCAGTAAATCTTGCTGCGATCAGCGCTGCTGTAAGTTTAGATGACCAAGTTCATCCTGATCCGAGTAAACGTTATATTGCAGGAATTAGTTGCGGTATTTTTTATATTTTAATGGGACTTTTTGCCGCAACTCTCGTCAGTTTGCTGATGTCATTTCCGCAGATCTTTATTGTCGCACTCGCAGGTATCGCACTGTTTGCAACAATTAGCCATAATATTGCAGTTGCATTCTCAAATGTAGAAGAACGTGAAGCTGCTTTATTAACTTTTTTGTGCAGTGCTTCAGGTATTCAATTTTGGGGTATAGGTTCAGCATTTTGGGGATTAATTTTAGGTATTTTCATTTTAATTTTGTTCAAATTTAAGTTAAAAAATAAGCCTTAGAATGACTAAGGCTTTATTTCTAGCTAATAAAATAATGAAAACTTACTTTTCACCTAAATCCTTTAAAGTCTCTTCGTCATTTAAAATTCGAGCAGCTTTTTTAGGTTGAATCAATGGAGCTGTTGGTCTTGGATGGCGATGTGAATATTGTAATCCTACGCCTGCATACACATCATCTGCCGCGATTTCAGTTTCAAAACGCTCTTCATCACGTTCACGTATTTCATGCGTAATGCGTTTTACTTCTTCCTGTTCAACGCCCAACTGCTGCAAAATAACGCCACCAAATTTGATTGCAGATTCAAAAGTTTCACGAATCATATAATCAACATTATGTTTCACCAAATGTAATGAATGCTCTCGGTCATAAGAACGGACTAAAAGCTTAGCAAGAGGAAACTGGTGCTTCACCAGTTCTACAATTTTGTTAGTGGTTTCTTTACTATCTACACAGACCACAACCGCTTGTGCTGTTGCGGCTCCAGATGCATGTAAAATATCGAGTCGTGATCCATCACCATAATAGATTTTGAAGCCAAACTTTTCTGCATTTTGAATCATGTCAATATCAGTATCGATAATCGTGACATCAACACCTCTGGCTAATAACAATTGACTAGTAACCTGACCGAATCGACCGAATCCAATCATCAAAACACTTCCTGTTAATCCATCAGCAATACTTACATTTTCAAGAGATAGCTTTTGTTTCGATACGGTGTAGCGTTTAAAAATAATCCCAAGAATTGGAGTTAGCACCATAGATAAAACGATGATAGCCGTAAGATTTGATTTAACAGTATTATCGATGACTTGCGCACTTACTGCGGCTGCGAATAACACAAATGCAAACTCACCACCTTGAGCCATGAGTAAAGCCCGATCTAAAGCTTCGGTATGCGAACTTTTAGTTACGCGAGCAACAATATAAATCATCAATGCCTTTGCAAACATCATCGCAATCACACCACTGACGATCAATTGCCAATTCTGTTTCACTACGGATAGGTCTAGAGACATTCCTACACCTAAGAAAAACAGCCCAAGTAAAATCCCTCTAAATGGTTCGATATCTGCTTCAATTTGATGTCTAAATGTGGATTCAGATAATAAGACCCCTGCGAGAAAAGCTCCCATTGCCATCGATAAACCACTGACTTGCATTAACAGTGCTGCACCTAATACAACAAGTAATGCTGCAGCCGTCATCACTTCTCTAGCCTTAGCTGCCGCTAATAATCTAAACAATGGATTCAGTAACCAATATCCCGCTGCAATCAAACCTGCAATTGCAATTAATCCAAGACCGATGCTTTCTAAACGAGTTGAGGTACTTTCCACGACGTGGTTCGGTGCCATGAAGGCTACAATGGCAAGTAAAGGTACGATCAGTAAATCTTCAAACAATAAAATTGAGACAATTTTTTGCCCATGAGGTTGAGTAATGTCTCCTCGATCACCAAGCAGTTGCATTACGATGGCTGTTGAAGTCAATACAAACCCAGCTGCACCAATAAAAGCAACTTGCCATGTGAATCCAAATAACAGCCCAACACCTGTTAACGCCAAAGCACAGACGATTATTTGTAAGGTGCCTAATCCAAAGATTTCCCGTCTTAAACTCCATAGATGTGATGGTTGCATTTCTAAACCGATCACGAATAAATACATGACGATTCCAAGTTCGGCTACATGCAGAATTGCGGCAGAATCATGAAAAAAGGCAAACCCAAATGGACCAATTACCAAGCCAGCAATCAAATATCCTAAGACCGAACCTAATCCTATACGTTTAAAGATTGGTACCGCGATTACGGCTGCTGCCAGTAAAACTACTGGTGCAATTAAACTCATCGAATGTGCCTCTGAACTCATATCGTTCTCATTTTTATCAATTCTTGATTATTCTATGTGAATCTATTCGAGACTTATACAACATTGGTGGGATGATCTTTCCTAATGTTTTGAAATTTGATACTTAAATATAAAAAAATCGCCATATACGGCGATTTTTACGAAGATAATATTGGCAACAGTTAACCTTATTTTTACAGCTCTCTCACAACAACTGTTTTTGCCATTTTATCATGCCAACCTTGCTTTTTTGAATCAAATGCAACCCAAATAAGTCCAATAAACAAAACAAGCGTGGCAGGTATGTAGCCGATATAACGGATAATCCCTTGCCCAACAGTGACATGATTTCCAGTTTTTTCATCTAAAACTTTTAAGCGTAATAGACGTTTACCCGGTGTACCTGCAAATTTAACCCAACAAAAAATATAGAACACTGCCATCAAAATTTGCCAAAACCAATCTGATGCTGTAGTCATTTGAAATGAATAGCTCGTTGCTTCCCTACCAAATAAAAGCGTAATTGGTAGCAAAGCAACAACGACAATGATTGAGTCGATAATGGAAGCAACTAAACGAATCCAAAAACCAGCATATTCGTATTTATAAGACATTTACCCCTCTCCTTTTTCTTTGTAAATATTCATAAACATTGAAGAATAATAAACTTCTCTTAATTTTATTTATATTGAATTTTATTTTAGTTCTCTTTCAAAGAAATCTAAGGTTCGCTGCCAAACGACTTTCGCCTCGGGTAAACCTCGACTCACACTGCGGAAACCATGTGGCATATTATAAGTATAAGCCTCTACACGATCACCTAACTGATTGATGAGTTTATTACGTTTCGTTGCTGGGCAAAATGGATCTACAGTTGACCAATGACCTTGTAGAATTCGGATATCATCCAAGGATTCTTTTTTCGGTACACCTGCACCCTGAATGCCCAAAGAATGATGATAAACCACAGGCGCAAGCATATCCTCACGTCTTGCCATTTGGATAACGTAACCGCCTGTTAAGCATTGACCAAGCATACCAAGTCGACCATTTGAGCGTGGGTCAGCCTTTAATGCATCAAGTAATACATGAATCTCTTGATTAACATCACTATCAGCGGCATTGATCCTCCCAGCCTTACTAACCATTGCACGAATACAGTATTTAACTGCACCTCCACTAAATAAATTGGGTACATAAACCAAATAACCACGGTCTGCTAAATCTTGAGCATCTTCACGATAGACATCAAGTACGCCAAACAACTCATGTAGCAATAAAATAGCAGGTACTTTTTCTGATTTTTCAGCAGGTGCATAAACTTCTACTTCTATGTCACGTGTGGGTAATGTGATTGTTTTTATTTCCATCTTAATGATCCATCTTGTATTAAAATTAATCACATACTATTTATGACAATATTAATTGTCAAATAAAAAAGGATGCTATAAACATCCTTTCTATGAGATTTCCAATTTCTGTTTTTCAATCATTTAAATGATGCTTAACACTCTATCGAATTTACAGCTAAACCACCTTTTGAGGTTTCTTTATATTTATCGGACATGTCTTTGCCTGTCTCTTTCATGGTTTGAATGACTTTATCCAAAGAAACATAATGCTCACCATCACCATTGAGCGCCATCTGTGCTGCGTTAATGGCTTTTACAGCAGCAATAGCATTACGCTCAATACATGGAATTTGTACTAAGCCCCCCCACAGGATCACAAGTCAGTCCTAGATTATGTTCTAATCCAATTTCGGCAGCATGTTCAACTTGTTCAGGTGTTCCATTTAGAATTTCAGCTAAACCCGCAGAGGCCATTGCACATGCTGAACCGACCTCACCCTGACAGCCAACCTCAGCACCAGAAATAGAAGCATTCAATTTACATAAAATCCCAACTGCTGCGGCACTTAAAAAGAATTTTACAATCGTATCCTCAGATTCATCTTCGGAAAAATTCACGTAATAAGATAAAACTGCGGGGATAATGCCAGCCGCACCATTGGTCGGTGCAGTCACGACTCGACCACCTGCTGCATTTTCCTCATTTACTGCAAGTGCAAATAAATTCACCCATTCCATTGCATTAAAAGTGGTCGCGATCAGATTGCTATGTTCTTTTCTTAATAAACGTTGGTGAATACTTTTCGCGCGACGTTTTACATTTAATCCACCTGCCAAAATGCCATCATGCTGTAAACCACTTTGAATACAAGATTGCATCACATGCCAAATTGCCATGATTTTTTCACGTATCTCAGTTTCAGTTCGCCAGCTTTTTTCATTTTCTAGCATCAAATAACTAATGCTGCACTGATACTTTTTGCAAAGTGCTAAAAGTTCCTTTGCGCTTTGAAATGGATAAGGAATCCGAGTTTTATCTTCAATAAAACTTCCTTGGTCTATATGACTCTCATCTAAGATAAAACCGCCCCCTATCGAATAATAAGTATTGGCATAGACTTCATTGTTTTGCTGATCAAATGCAATAATTTTCATTGCATTCGGGTGATAAGGCAAAGCTTCATCTATAAAGAGGATATCTTGATTCGCATCAAATGGAATGGAGTGAGTCCCTGCAATTTTTAAAATTTTAGAGTTTAAATCGTGTTCTAGAGTTAAATGACTTTCTAAAATATTGATTGTTTCAGGATCATTACCAATTAGCCCCAGTAAAGTTGCTTTGTCTGTAGCATGACCAATTCCTGTTGAAGATAATGAACCGTATAAGTAAATTTTAATCTGTTTGACCTTTTCTAAATCACGGCGTTGTTGCAATACCTCGACAAAACGATATGCTGCTCGCATCGGTGCGACAGTATGTGAACTTGAAGGACCTACACCGATTTTAAAAAGATCAAATACACTCAAAGCCATGTGTGATTATTCCTATAATGCTCCCATTTCTATTTTTTATAATTTTTTAATTGAGGGAAATTCTATAAATGATAAAAACAATAACCACAACCGTAAACGATTGTGGTTAAAGGTAAAACTTACTTTAGATTAAATACTGAGTAAAGAATTTAGTGTTTCAGAAACATTCTTAGATTTAACTTTCGGCTGCATTGCTTTAAGTGCTTGCTGTACCTGAGAACGCTGAGGTTCGGCTAAGGTGTACCAACGTGACAACACTTGTAATAAACGAGAACCTAAAATTGGATTTTTCTCATCTAGATAAGTCGCAAGATTAATGAAATGTTCAACGCCAAAACTCCATGTATTCACGGGACTATTAGATAATCCACCACTCACAGAGCGAATACGATTCGGTGTAGCTAGATCATAATCAGGATGCTTAGTGAGGTATTCAATGGTTTCAGCTGTCGCATTAGGGTTAGATGACTGAATCGTAAACCATTGATCTAAAGATAAAGCTTCATCTTTAAAACGATTATAGAAATCATCCAATACCGACTGGGCTTGAGGTGCATCATTCCAAACAAGAACCCGCAAAGCACCTAAACGCTCAGTCATATTTCCTGTTTGCTGATACTGCTGATAAGCCAAATCGAAAGCAGATTCATCACCTTGACGTGCCAACATATTTAACATGATGTTTTTCAGTGCACGTACACCCATAGCCAAAGAAAACTCTTTCTGCAAGTCAGGATCAAGCGCTAAATAGGTTTCCTTCCAGAACGAGCCAAGTTCACGTGCCAAACGATTTATAACTGCTTCACGTTTTTCACGTACTAATTCTGGTTCATAATCTTGATCGATACGGCTACCTAAGTAACTTTCACTTGGAACATCAAACAAACGTGATGCAAGTAAAGGATCTTTATTAACCAAATCAGGCAAAGTATTTTTAATTGCTTGGATGTAGGTATCTGCTTGATGATCTTCTAATAAAATACGTTCTAGCAACGTTTGTGTCGCTTGCCATTGGTTAAAACCATTGGTTTCATGTTGAATCAAGAAAGCCAGATCATCATTTGAATAATCAAAGCTTAAATTCACTGGTGCAGAGAAATTACGTAGTAATGAAGCGACTGGTTGTTCGGTCACATCTGTGAATTCAATAGTAGCTTCATCTTGATCAAATAGGTAAACGCCATCTTTTACATCATTTACAAACAGATCAGCACTATGCAAAGTGTACTGCTCACCTGTTTTTGCATTGAACAATGCTAAAGCAACTGGGATTGGCACAGCTTTCAAGTTTGGATATTTAGGATGTGCTTTTAGGCTTTGTTTCAAGTTCAAACGATAGGTCTTTGCAGCCACATCGTATTCACCTTTTGCTTCTAGCTTAGGTGTACCAGGTTGGTTATACCACGTGAGGAAATTTGATAAATCTACACTAGATCCTGCGCTGAGTGCAGCAACCCAATCTTCAACAGTAACCGCTTGACCATCATGACGAAGGAAATATTCATCTGTGCCTTTACGGTATTTTTCTTTACCTAAAAGTGTTGCCATCATGCGGTTAATTTCCGCACCTTTTTCATAAACTGTCGCTGTGTAGAAATTATTGATTTCCACAAAATGATCTGGACGAGGAGGATGAGATAAAGGACCTGCATCTTCAGGGAATTGATGTGCTTTTAATACAGCAACATCATCGATACGCTGTACTGCTGCCGACTGTAAATCCTCAGAGAAAGACTGATCTCTAAATACAGTTAAGCCTTCTTTTAAGCAAAGCTGAAACCAATCACGACAAGTAATACGGTTACCAGTCCAGTTATGGAAATATTCATGTGCAATCACCGATTGAACACGCATGATTGCAGCATCAGTCGTATATTCTTCATCAGCAAGTACACAAGAAGTATTAAAGATATTTAAGCCTTTATTCTCCATCGCACCCATATTGAATTGGCTGACAGCCACAATCATATAGTTGTCTAGATCATAAGGACGACCATAATGTTCCTCATCCCAACGCATCGAATGCTTTAATGCTTCCATCGCAATATGACATTTTGGAATATCTTTCTCGATCGCGTAAATTTCTAAGGCAACATCACGACCTTCAGAAGTTGTATAACGATCTCTCAATACCGCTAAATCACCAATCACACAGGCGAATAAGTAACTTGGTTTCTTGGTTGGATCTTGCCAAATTGCAAAATGCCGATCTTCACCTGCCTCACCCGTTTCCAGTAAGTTACCGTTTGCCAATAAAACAGGATATTTTTTGTCTGCTTCTACACGCGTTGTGAAGACAGACAATACATCAGGACGATCTGGATAAAAGGTAATTTTGCGGAAACCTTCAGGTTCATTTTGGGTAACGAATAAATCACCCGCCTTATATAAACCTTCCAGTTGGGTATTAGACTCTGGATGAATGATTACCTGAGTTTGAATAATGACCTCATCTGGTGCATCGGTGATCGTTAATTGCTCTGTATCTAACTCATATTGATCGGCAGTTAATAATTCACCGTTGAGTCGAATAGATTTAAGTTCTAAATCACGTCCTAATAAGATTAAAGCACCTGCCGCTTGTCTCTTCATCACTAATGTTGAATCAACAATCGTATGATCATCATAGACTTGTATATCTAAGTTGATTGATTCAACTAAAAAAGATGGTTTTTGATAGTCTTTCAAATAAATGGTTTGATCTGCTTGTACAGGAGGTTGCGCCGCAATATTCATCAGTAATCCTTAATCTTTCATCATGTCGTTAGATGGTCTTGTTGGCAAGACTTCTTGATTTGCAAATCATACGCCAACTTATAAATTCTGTCTTTAGAACCACAGTATCACTTTGATTAGTTTTATTGGGTTTGTATAAACGAATTTCAAATTTAAACGTTGAATCAACTTATCGTTTAGACAAAATTACAACACTGTTTTCCATTCTTAAATCAAAAATACAAAAGCAAATGTCACTCATCGACTAACTTACATTTTTTTGCTGTGTTTAACATTTTGTGCACGGTTATTGCTTAATCATATATGCCAAAGTAGGTATGTAAAAATAACAAGTGAGGGTTTTATTATGGAATTAAAAGCGCATCTATATCGTTTAGAAAACATTAAAGCAATTCACGATCTCGCAACGGCTGAAATTGATCATCAAGTTATTTCAGTCTTTTTATCAGCAGAAGGCATTTGTATTACACCAATTGAAGTAACAAATATTGTGAATACTTACGATGCCTTAGGTAAAGAAAAAGTCCCAACCCAAAAGGTACAAGCCTTACTCGCTGCTAAAAAAATCTGTCAGGAGGACGAAAATTTACCATGCCCTGTTTAATCAAATTCAACCCAACAAAAAACCTCGAATTAATCGAGGTTTTTTTATTCATTTAGAAGTTATGGATTAGCACTATCCGTTCTTAGCCAAACAACCGTTCGCCCAAGAGCAGAAACACCCATATAACCACGCATACGAAGACGCTTTCCTTCGCCAGTCACAACACCCTTGCCTTTGTAGATGCGACCCGAAGTCGGTTCCAACACACGACCATCAATATATGAGTCAGGTTTATTTGGATCTTCTCTAAATCCTGAAAGAATTTGCAGTCCCAATATCGGCTTATTGGTAAAAGGTGCAGGACATTTTGAACAGTTTGTTAAGGCAATACCATGTGAATTTGGATAACGATAGACAATTTTCCCGTGATAACGCCCATCATTTCCTTTACGGATCTCAACAATTGAAAGCTGCTCACCTGTACGCTCTTCTATACTTTTCCAGTAACCTTCGATAGACGCAGAAAAACCTAACGCACTCACAAACGATAAACTTAGCCCCATGATTCCTTTCATGAGCATTAGATTCAACATATTAACCCCGTCATTTAAAAAAACTAAATTATTCATCTTTATAGATTTAATGCGCGAAAACTAACATAGTTTTAAACAATTTACACTGTACGCATGAGTTCTTTTGACTATAAAAGCAACATGATTAATCGTTATTGTTCACATAATTTCAATGTTTTATTCAAATAAAAAAAGCCTGACATTCTTGTTCAGGCTTTCCTAATAAGTATAAATTATGGATTTGCGCTATCAGTACGAATCCAAACTTGCGACCGCCCAAGCGCAGATACACCGACATAACCTCGCATACGCACTCGTTTGCCATCTGCTGAAAGTGATGCTTTACCCTTATAAATATTTCCAGTTTTCGGTTCTAAAATACGACCACCAATAAATTCATTTGGTTCTTTAGGATTTTCTTTAATCCCCCATGCAATCTCTAAACCTAAAATTGGTTTATTTTTAAATGGTTCTGGGCATTTCACACAGTTTGCGAGCACGTGTGTGCTCCCCAGTTGCGGATAACGATACACTACCGTTACCCCATAGGTATCGTCAGCTTTCTTTTTAATTTCGACAATAGACACTTGCTGGCCTGTCTTATCGTCTATTGTTCGCCAGTAGCCTTCTAGCGAAGCAGCGTGTGCCACAACACCACCAAGCATCATGACTGCCCCTAACAAAATACCACCTAAAATCCTTATATTCATCGCTCACCGCCATTACGTTTTTTAAAATTATATCGAGGTCGTGTTTTACGCCGCAGAATACAAAATCTATCACATCCAATAAAAAATACAATTTTTTGCTTTTTTAGCTTATACACGCTACTAAAAAAATAAAAATATGACCTTGGGCTTCACTCTTATTTTATTACAGTCATAAAAAACTCGAAGCAGCTTTGCTTCGAGTTTTTTATGAAAATTCAAACAATCTATTATGGTGTGGCTTTATCGGTACGAATCCAAACCACAGTACGACCTAAAGCAGAAACCCCCATATAACCACGCATGCGTAGGCATTTACCATCAGATGATAAATTACCTTTCCCTTTATATTGTCTGCCACTTTTTGGTTCTACAATGCGACCATCAATATACGCATTGGCTTTATTTGGATCATCCTTAAAACCAGTTAAAAGTTGCAGACCAAGAATCGGTTTATTCTTTAATGCGCCACTACATTTAGTACAGTGCGACAGTGCTTTAGCACCTGGTACAGGATAACGATAAACAATCGTTCCATTATATTCGTTATTGGTATCTTTTCTAATTTCGATGATGGATAATTTTTCACCAGTTTTATCATCAATACTGTCCCAAAAACCTTCAGGTGTAGCTGCAAAAGTCATCAAACTGCATAAAGCTAATGACATACCCATGAGTCCTTTCATGAGTGAGTTTTTTGCATAAATCGCTCCGTAATGCAAAATAGATCCATCTGAGATACATATTTATTATAATGCTGACTAACAGTCAATCAGACTTAAGCATATTTAATTGCTTAAAATTAGAAGATTTTTCAATAAAATCACATATTGATAAACTAATAAGAACCGATTCACACTTTAATATTGTTCAACAACACCATTTGAGATTTTATCCAATCGGAATATCTTCAATTTCAAATCAAGACAATTGCCACATATCCAACTCATCTCATCGTTGTAAATCTATTTTAATCTTTACATCATAGAATATGCTCTACATGTATAATTACCGTTTTGAGGTTCAGAGGTAATAATTCAATGGAATTACAGATTCTACAAAAACAGTTAGATGAAAGTAGCCATTGCCCTTTTTGCCACGCTTCAATGTATTGGGTTGAAGCTGAACAATATTCACAAGAAATTCAATTTCACGAATGTAGCCATTGCCAACATCGAGTCTTTACTAGTAGCAGTAAGTTAAATTGCCATTGTGATCAATGTACAGCTCAGCGTAAGAAACAAACACAACAAACAAAAATTCAAGAACAACGTAAATACAAAGTCAAAGACGAAGTCATCTACAGCTTGAATCAGCTCAGCTTTATTCATAAGTTGTTCTTATTAAGTCTACTTGATGGATATGCCCGTGAAGATGTTCAACATGATGAACTCATTCATTGGAAAAATATTAAGTACCATGAGATTACTCCAAACTATTTATTTCAAAATCAAATTGTTAAAGAGCTATTAAATAGTGGAATCCTAAAATCTCCAGATTCAAGTATCGAAACAGAAAGTTTTTACTTAAATATAAGACTTGATGGCTATTCTGATCCAAGTTTATTCAGTGTTGCTCAACAGCTTCGATATTGGTTTTACGAAAATTTAAGTTTAGGTATTCCATTTAAAACAGTAGATGAAGTAAAAGATGCACTTTATCTTGTTTTATATCAAGAAATTGTCCAGTTTATGCAATTTTACTGTCGTACGTGGGGTATCCAAATTGCAGGTAATCGCTCTTTTCAAGGCTTTTGCTATCGATTAATGGAAAATCTAGCTGTTGGTCAACTCTTTTATTTGATTCAAACTGCATTGGAATATTTGTATAAGCAAAAAGCGCTACAAGTTAAAAATGAAAAGTTTATTAACACTAATCTCTTGAAAAAAACTTTAGAGCAGTATCGAGAACGAGCAACAACTGAGCGTTGGGAAACAAGCACTTTACCAAGACCTCATAACATTCCGTTGAGTAAAATGAGTGAAGTCTTGTTATTTAAATTTCTTGGTTATGATGAAAGTATTTTTTTCCAACCAATTTGGAAGTCATGGCGTAAGATTGAACCACGTTTAAATTTTTATTCAGTAAAGCGTTGTATGTATTGTGGTTCGAATGATCTTGCGGTTGATTATGATGCAAAAGATTATGTTTCGTTGATTTGTCGCCAATGTAAACATCAAGACCACTATTTTACACGCTAAAATTTAGCAACTAGTTTCATAAAGTAAGGATTCGATATGTCTTTAAAACAACAGCTTATTGATCAAGTGATTGAGGCTTGGCATTCCTTACAAGACAAAGCTCCTCTTGTTCAATGTATCACCAATAGCGTTGCAACGAATTACACTGCGAATATCTTGCTTGCTGCTGGTGCTTCTCCAGCCATGATCGACAATCCTTTTGAAACTGAAGCATTCACTAAAATTAGTTCCGCGCTTAGTATCAATACTGGGACCCCCACGACGGAACAAACGCAAGCGATGCTCATTTCTGCACGGACAGCACAGCAGCAGCAAACGCCTTGGGTACTTGATCCAGTAGGTTATGGAGCAGTTTTGCGATGGCGGAGCGAGACAGTAGACCAGTTATTAAACTTTAAACCCAATATTATTCGGGCAAATGCTTCTGAAATTAGCACC
>Ga0209426_1000787_pt1 | contig 26313 bp, 29 predicted proteins | sample Deesub1362B_J571_FD_187697 | JGI IMG/M metagenome (GOLD analysis project Ga0209426, IMG submission 187697) | Deep oceanic, basalt-hosted subsurface ecosystem from Juan de Fuca Ridge flank, Pacific Ocean, CORK Borehole 1362B_J2.571 (SPAdes)... ...
AGAGAATAATATAATAGAACAAATAATTTTAGCAGTTTTTAAATTTTTCGTGATTTTCATTCATTTGAATAATATTTAATTAAGTATTATTTGTCAATTTGATAAAAAGTTATTCTCAAATTGAAAAGAGAAGAAAAAATATAGTAATATACAAATTGTATTATTTTTAAATAATGAGTAAGTTGAATTTATAAGTTTATTTTAAACTTTAATATGAAGAGGGGCTTAATTGAAAATTTTAGCTATTGATACAACAACCTTTTCAGGCTCTATTGCTCTTTTAGAAGATACAAAATTAATTGGCGAAGTGAATATAGATTCATTAATAACTCACTCTCAACGCCTCATACCTTCTATACAATTTTTATTAGAGGTAAACAAATTGTCAATTAAAGAAATTGATGGATATGCTTTATGTGTGGGTCCTGGTTCCTTTACAGGGATTAGAATTGGGATGGCTACAGTAAAAGCTCTTTCTTTTGCATCCCTAAAGCCAATTGCGCCTATTTCTTCCCTGGAAGCACTGGCTTTTAAATTAAGAGGAAGAAAAGGAAGATTAATCTGTCCTCTCTTGGACGCAAAAAAAGGGGAAATTTATTCAGCTCTTTTTGAATCTTCAGGCTCTTCCATAAAAGAAATAATAAAACAAGGCTTTTATACTCCTAATCAATTCTTCTCTTTTCTTCCTCAAAGACGGATTATATATTTTATTGGAAATGGTCTTGAAGTTTATTATCAAAAGATTCGAGAGTACTTTCAAGATAGAGCTAAATTGACCACAAGAAGTAATTTTATTAGTTATGAAATTGGATTACTAGGTTACAGGATCTTAAAAAATAAGCAAGGTTTATTATATAACAAAATACAGCCTCTTTACCTTCGTCCTTCCAATGCTGAATTCAAAAGAAATAAGGAATGAAAAAAATCAATTTAAATAATATTTCGCTAAGGAAAATGTCTGAAAAAGATGTAAATATAGTTTTTGAAATAGAAAAACTGTCATTTTCTACTCCATGGAGTAAATATGCCTTTCTTAGTGAAATCTATAATCAACCAATATCCCATCCTTTTGTAATTGAAGATGCAAAGACTAAGAAAATAATTGGATATGTGATTTACTGGATAATAGGAGAAGAAGCTCATATTAATAATATTGCTCTTCATCCAGAATTTAGAGGCAGAGGAATAGGGGAGTATGTTCTTAGAAATATTATTGAATTGATAAAAGAAGCAGGCGCAAGATTTATTACTTTAGAAGTTAGACCTTCAAATATACCTGCAAGAAAACTTTATCAGAAGCTTGGTTTTCGTCTTAAAACAATTAGAAAGGATTATTATATTAATCCAAAAGAAGATGCATTAATTTTAGTTAAAGATTTGGAATAATTAATAAATTACTTCAAGAAGGCATAATCCATGTGGTGGAGCAGTGGGAATAGTTATTGAATGATTTTTATTTTCAAAAATATCATTTATTATTTCAGGTTCAAATTTCCTTTTTCCCACTTCTATTAAAATACCAACAATTTTTCTGACCATATATCTAATAAAACTATTAGCTTTTATTTTATAAATAATCTCATCTTCTCTTTTAAAAACTTCTGAGTAATAAACTTCTCTTATATTATTTTTCTTTTCGCCAGAGGAAAATAAAGTGAAATCTTTTTTTCCTACAAAATATTTTGAAGCTTCTTTCATTTTATTGAAATTAAGAGGATAGGGATAGTGGAAAACATATCTAAAAAGAAAAGGACTTATCATTTGAGAATTTAATATCCTATACTCATATATTTTTGCTTTGGCCTTTTTTCGAGCGTGAAAATCAAGAGGAACCTTTTCAAGGCTTATGATTCTGATGTCCCGGGGTAAGACTGCATTTAAAGCTCGAAAAAGTTCTTCTTCTTTTAGATTTATATTAGCCCAAAAATTCGCAACCTGTCCTTTTGCATGTACCCCAGCATCTGTTCTACCTGCTCCAATAATTTTTATTTTTTGTTCTGTTATTTTTTCTAATGCTTCTTGTATAGTTCCCTGTATAGTCCTAATTCCTGGTTGAATTTGCCAGCCATGATAATTTATTCCATCATACGCTATTATGATTTTGTAATTATTCATTTGAAAAATGCGAAAAGTGTTAACGATATATTAGATTTTATTTCTTTAAATTTTATTTTAAATCATTCAATGTGTTTTTATTTCCAAAATTTTCATAAACTTTTCAAAGCTAATTTAACAGCTTCCTCTGGTGTATTTGCTCTTATAATTCCATTTATTTCCCAAGTTTTAAGACCAATTATTTTTTTTCCATAAATTAAAGAATAGCCTATCTCTGTTAAGGTTCCATATTGGCCATTAATGGCTATTACTGCATTAGAATTAAGAATAACTAATAAATTTCTCATGTATCCGATTCCAGTTACTACTGGAAAGTCAATATATGGATTTGCATCTTCTATTTCATTTCCAGGTAAAATGCCAATAGTTATTCCTCCATTTTCTTTAGCACCTTTTGCTGCAGCTTCCATCACACCACCTAATCCACCACATACTAATATTGCTTTTTCTTTAGCAATGAGTTTTCCAACCTGGTAAGCTAAATTCCAGATTTCATCATCAATTTTTTTACCACCACCAATTACACCTATTCTCATTGTGTTTCTAAAATTTTTCATTTTCAAAATTTGTAAAAATGATTTTTCTCAAATTTAATTAATATCACAGGCAAGGCTTATTTTCAAATTCTTAAAGAACTATTCTCGGGATAGAAGGATTTATTCTTGTAACTATTTCATAGTTAATTGTTCCACACAGGGAGGCAAGGTATTCTGCAGATATGATTTCGTTTCCCTGATTACCAAGGAGAACCACTTCGTCTTCCAATTTTACTCCTGGAATATCAGTTATATCTACTGTAATCATATTCATTGCAACTCTACCTCTTAAAGGCGCTCTCTTTCCTTTAATCAGAACATATGAAGAATTAGATAATTTTCTATCATATCCATCATAATACCCAACTGGAAGAACTGCTAATTTAGTGGGTCGAGTGGTTTTATAAGTGCAACCGTATCCTATAAAAGAGCCTTCTGGGACATTTTTTATTTGTGCAATTTTTGTTTTCCATGTCAAAATTGGTTTTAAATTTACTGGTTTTCTTCCTCTAAGGAGACAGGAAAGGTAGGTTTCTTTAGAAGGCCAAAGGCCATAAATACCTATTCCAACTCTCACCATGTCAAAATAGGTTTCAGGAAAGAGAATTGTAGCAGCAGTACAAGCAGTGTGTTTAATTTGAATAGAAATTTTATTCGTTTTTAAGAGTTTAATACATGAATTAAATTTATCTAATTGTTTCTGAGCATATGTATGATTAGTAGTATCTTCAATATTAGCAAAATGGGTTGAAATTCCTTCAATAAAAAGATAAGGATAATTTTTAATTAATTTTATAAGAGGAAGTAATTCCTCTTTTCTTATACCTTGACGATGGGTTCCAGTCTCTAATTTTATATGGATATAAACTTTTTTCTTTTTTTTTGAAGCTATTTCACCTAATTTTTTAATTGTTTCTTTATTATAAACAACGAGACGGAAGTTATTCTCAACAACCTCTGATAAATCTGAAAGCTGAACATATCCTAATATTAATATGGGTAAATCAATTTTATTTTCTTTAATAATTAAACCCTCCTCTATTGAGTTTACACCAAGCCAGTCAGCTCCATAATTTGTTGCCAGACGGGAAATTTCTATAATTCCATGACCATAAGCATTTGCTTTTACTACGATTAATAATTTTCTATTAGCACCAATTAAATTTTTAAATTGGTCAATATTGGATTTAAATGCAGATGAGTTAATTTCAATCCATTGTATAAATTCTTTTTTCACTTTTTAATTTAAATTTAATGGAAAGGCTCAAGTTTTTTTAAATCAATCAGTTTACTTAAAGATTTTTTTGATTTGATAATTGTGTCTTTTCTTTCAACCCCTGTAGAAATTAAAGTTACTTCTGCTTCTATAAGATCCTCTATAGCCTTAATATAATCTTTTGCTAATAATGGTAAAGAATTGAAGTCGATTATTCCCTTTGTCTTTTTCTTCCAACCTTTAAATTTTTTATATACAGGTTCTACTTCATTCAAAATCCAGTCCTCAGTTGGAAAAGTATTTAAAATTTCTCCTTTATATTTATAACTAATGCAAATTTTAATCTCATCCAAATTGTCTAAAACATCAATTTTTGTTAAAGCAATATTTTTAATTCCATTAATTTTTAATGAATATTTAACTGCTACAGCATCAAACCATCCACATCTTCTTGGTCTTCCAGTGGTGGCTCCAAATTCATTTCCATTTCTTTGAAGAATCTCTCCTCTCCAATCAAATATTTCAGTTGGAAAAGGTCCCATTCCCACTCGGGTTGTGTATGCTTTTGTGACACCTAAAATTCCATTAATTTTATCAGGACTTATTCCCAATCCAGCACAGACTCCTCCTGAAGTAGGGGTTGAAGAAGTAACATAGGGATATGTACCATGATCAATATCAAGAAGAGTACCTTGGGCACCTTCAAAAAGAACTGTTTTTCCTTCTTCTATTTTTTTATTTAAAATCCAGGCAGTATCCTTTACATATTTTTTCATTTTTTCAGAATAATTTTTATATTCATTAAATATTGCCTCTGGATTTAAAGGAGATTGATTATATAAACTTAAAATTTTATTTTTTTCTTCAACATTTCGGAAAATTTTCTCTTTCAATATATTTAAATTTAAAAAGTCCCCAGCTTTTATTCCAATTCGAGCTGCTTTATCTTCATAAGCAGGTCCTATCCCTCTACAGGTTGTTCCTATTTTTTTCTCTCCTTTTTTCTCCTCAAAAGTTTTTTCAATTAAAACATGATAGGGCAAAATAAGATGCGCTCCTTTGCTCACAATAAGATTATCGTCAATATAAATGCCCAGTTTTTTTAATTCATTGATTTCATGGAAGAAAGCTTTAGGATCTATAACGACTCCATTTCCAATTATACAGAGTTTTTTTGGATGAAGTATACCGGATGGAATTAAATGAAGGACTATTTTTCTTCCCTTCACAAATACAGTGTGACCTGCATTATGTCCACCTTGATAGCGAGCTATTATATCAAAAGCTGAAGTTAAAAGATCTACTATTTTACCTTTTCCCTCATCTCCCCATTGAGTTCCAACAATTAATAAGTTTGGCATTTCTATAAATTTACATCTGATTCGTGGAAACGAATTTTAACAAAATAATTAATATTTAGCAAGGAAAAACAATAAACGATGATTTTAGAGATTTATAGTTAGTTGACTTTTATGATAAACAAATTTATATTAATCTCTACCAATGAGAAAATTAAAAGTGTTAATAGTTTCTCCTGAAGTTGATCCTTATGCAAAATCAGGCCAATTAGCAGATGTTGCAGGTTCTCTTTCAAGAGCTCTCACTGATTTAAATTTAGATGTTTTCATAATTATGCCCAAGTATAGAAAGCCAGAAATTGAGGCTTTAACAATGGAATTAATTACTTCCAAATTAGAGGTTCCATTAGGAAAGAAAACAGTAAAAACTAATGTTTACAAAAGTGAAGTAGAAAAAAATACTATATATTTTATTGATAATCCAAAATATTTTTATCGGGAAAATATATATGGAACAAGTAAAGGAGATTATCTTGATAATGACGAAAGATTTGTATTTTTTAATAGAGCAGTATTAGAATTTCTACTAAAAACAAGAAGAAAATTTAATATTATTCACTGTCATAATTGGGCAACTGCTTTAATACCTGTTTTTTTAAAAACAATTTATTCTGAATTTAATCTATTTAAAAAAACTGCAACTGTTCTGACTTTACACAATTTGGCCTATCAAGGGGAATTTCCTCCAGAAAGTTTATTTTTAACAGGACTTAATTGGAATTTTTTGGTTCAGAATTCAGTTTTTAATGGAAAATTTAATTTTCTAAAAGCTGGTTTATTATATGCAGATATACTTACAACAGGAAGTAAACGACATATTGAGGAAATTGAGAAAGGTGAGTTTCATTTTGGTTTAAGGGAAATTTTACAAGAACGAAAGGATTCCTTTTTTGGAATTATTAATGGCATCGATTATGAAATCTGGAATCCTGAGCACGATAGACACATTGAGGCTAATTACAGCATAAATAATCTTGAACCTAAAAAAATCTGCAAAGAGGATTTAATAAAGGAATTCGGTCTTAAAATAAAAAGGGATGATTTTCTAATTGGAATTACTTCTTATTTAACAATTTATAAGGGTTTCGAGCTGCTTTTTAATATAATAAATGAACTTGTAAAAATGGATATTGGAATTGTTGCTTTAGTAAAAGGAGATGAAAAATTTGAGAAGGAGTTCATGAGAATTCATCGAAAATATTCGGAAAAAATTGGAGTAAAATTGGCAATTGATACCACTTTAACTCATAAAGTTGTAGCTGGTTCTGATATATTGTTAATTCCTTCAAAATATGAACCATGCGGTTTAAATCAATTCTATGGTTTTCGATATGGAACTGTACCAGTGGTAAGAGCTACAGGAGGATTAGATGAGACTGTAGAAGAGTTTAATTTGGAAAATTTAAGTGGGAATGGATTTAAATTTAAAGATTTGAGAAGTGAGGAGTTATTAAAAACAATCAAAAGAGCACTCATTTATTATAGAAAACCAGATATTTGGAAGAAAATTATGAGAAATGGAATGGAACAAGACTATTCATGGAAAAATTCTGCTACGGAGTATTTAAAAATTTATCAATTAGCTTTAAAGAAAAAGGAGGGAGAAGAATGGTATCGGAAGTAAAAACATTTACGGATGAGAATTTTGAAAATGAGGTATTGAAAGCAGAAATTCCTGTATTGGTTGATTTCTATGCTGAATGGTGTGGACCGTGTAAAGCAATGGCTCCAATAATAGAATATATTGCGAAAAGTTATAATGAAAAATTAAAAGTCGGAAAACTGAATATAGAAGAAAATGTTAGTACTACAGGAAAATATGGAATCAGGGCAGTACCAACAATTCTAATTTTCAAAGAAGGTAAAGTTCAGGAAATGTTAGTAGGTCTACAATCGAGGGAGAAAATTATTGAAATAGTGGAGAAGTATTTATGAGTGATATAAACGATGTAATTATAATAGGTGCAGGTCCTGCTGGACTTTCATCAGCTATTTATACAGCTCGGGCAAGATTGAAAACTCTTATTTTAGAAAAAGGTGTAATAGGAGGACAGGCTATATTAACTGATAGAATAGAAAATTATCCTGGTTTCCCAGATGGAGTTATTCCTTTTGAGCTTGTTGAGAGGATGAAAAATCAGGCAGAAAAATTTGGTGCAGAAATCAAAATTGATGAAGCGAAAAAAATTGAAAAAAGAGGTAAACATTGGAAAATTATTGGATACAATGGGGAATATCTTGCAAAAGCAATTATTGTGGCTACTGGCTCTTATTATAAGAAATTGGGAATTTCAAAAGAAGAGGAACTAACAGGGAAAGGAATTTCCTATTGCGCTACATGTGATGGAGCCTTTTATACTGGAAAAAATGTTATAGTGGTTGGAGCAGGTAATACTGGAATTACAGAAGCTTTGTTCCTTACAAAATTTTGTAAGAAAATTTATGTGATTGAAATATTAAAAAAAATGATGGCAGAGAAAATACTTCAGGAGAGAGCATTAAGAAATGAAAAAATAAAAATTTTCCTTGAAGCAGAATTAAAAGAAATAATTGGTAAAGATAGAGTTGAAGGTGCAATAATTAGAGATATATCAACAGGTGAATCTTTTGAACTTAAAGTAGATGGAATTTTTATTTCAATTGGAATGATTCCAAATACAAAATTTGTGGAAGGTCTTTTAGAATTAGATAAACAGAGACGTATAAAAGTCAATACAGAAATGAAGACTTCCCAACAAGGAATTTTTGCTGCTGGAGATGTAGTCTCTCTTTGTCCAAATCAAATTGCAACTGCAGTAGGAAGTGGAGTAGTGGCTGCTTTATCTGTTGAGAAATATTTATCTGAAGAAATTTAACTTTTTTATGAAAGAAGCACTCTTTTATGAATTAATTAGGGGGGAAAAAATAAAATGTAATCTCTGTAGGCATAGATGTGTTATTTATCCTGATAAAACAGGAGTCTGTGGAGTAAGATTAAATTCAAATAGTAAATTATATACTTTAGTTTATGGAAAATTAATAGCTGTGAATGTGGATCCTATAGAGAAAAAACCTCTTTATCATTTTTTTCCTGGTTCCCTTTCTTTTTCAATTGCTACTATAGGATGTAATTTTTCTTGTCCAAATTGTCAAAATTATACAATTTCTCAATACAAATTAAAGGGGAAAGAAGATTTATCTATTGTGCCAGGTGAAAATTATGCCCCTAATGAAATTGTTTCTTTAAGCCTCAGACACAATTGCAAGACTATAGCATATACTTATACAGAACCAACTATTTTTTATGAATTTGCTTTTGATACAGCAAAAATTGCATATTCAAAAAATATTAAAAATATATTTGTTACAAACGGTTATATTACACCTGAAGCTTTAAAAGAATTAAGTCTGTATTTGGATGCAGCGAATGTAGATTTAAAATCTTTCCGGAAAGACTTTTATCAAAAATATCCAAAAGCTAAATTGGAAGGAGTTCTTGATACTTTAAAGTTGATGAAAAGATTTGGAATCTGGATAGAAGTTACCACTTTATTAATACCTACATTAAATGATAGAAAAGAAGAATTAAAAGATATAGCAAGGTTTATAAAAAACGAACTTGGAGAAGAAACCCCTTGGCACATTAGCCGCTTTTATCCAGCTTATGAAATGACTTATTTACCTCCTACAAGTTCTGATAAATTAATGGAAGCAAGGGAAATTGGATTAGAAGAAGGGCTTCGCTATGTTTATACTGGAAATGTCCCAGGCCTCGAAGGAGAAAATACTTATTGTTGGAATTGTAAGAAATTAATTATAAGGAGATATGGATATTCTTTATCAACTTATAAAATAAAAGATGGAAAATGTGAGCATTGTGGAGCCAAAATAGATGGAATTGGATTTTAATTCTGACTCTTAAGTTTTTTTTCCAAATTTTCTATTTTTAATTTTAAATTTTTAATTTCCTTTATTAAATCATACAATCGAGGCAAACAGGTATAAATTTTACGCCAGGTTCTTATATCAGTATGGGGTATTCCAGCAATGAATGAATTAGAAGGAACATCCTTTGCTATTCCAGTTTTTGCAGCTGCTATAACATTATCACCAATATTCACGTGATCAGCAATTCCAACCTGGCCTCCCAGAATTGTTCCTTTTCCTATTGTAGTGCTCCCAGCAATACCTACTTGTCCTGCTAATATAGAGTTTTCCCCAATTTCTACATTATGAGCAATTTGAACTAAATTATCAATTTTAACACCTTTTCGAATTATTGTTTCTCCCATTGTTGCTCTATCTATTGCAGTATTAGCACCTATTTCCACTTCATCCTCAATAATAATCTTTCCAATCTGAGGAATTTTTTTATAGGATCCATCTTCTTTTTGAACATATCCAAAACCATCTGATCCAATCACAGCTCCATTGTGAATAATAACCTTTTTTCCTATAATTACTCCTTCTCGGATAGAGACTAAAGAATGAATAATTGTGTCTTTTCCTATTTTTACCTTAGGATAAATCGAAACTAAGGGAAAGATAATACAGTTATCACCTATTTCAGAATAATCACCTATATAACAGAAAGCTCCAATTGATGCATTTTTTCCTATTCTAGCTTTTGGAGAAATGAAAGCAGAAGGATGAACGCCAGGTTTTGGTAGATATGGCTCGAAAAATAAACTTAAGATTTCAGCAAAAATAAGTTTTGGATTTTTTGCTTTCAGGACAGGTAGCCTATTGAATTTTTCCTCAAAAGGAATAATTACAGCAGATGCGTTTGTTTTTTCTAAATATGGGCGATATTTAGGATTATCAAAAAATGAAATATCTCCTTTTTTTGCTCTTTCTAAACTTGCAACACCTGTAATTTCTATCTCGCCATCTCCCTTATACGAACAATTAAAAATTTTGGCTAATTCTTTTAATTTAAATTTCTTCATATTTTTTCTCATTCAAGATCGCGGTTAATTCAGCACCCCAAAGAAGAATCCAGAGCGATAGAGTAACCCAAATAAGAAAATATATAATTGAGGCTAATGTACCTTTTAGAGCTTTTGCAAAAACAATACCCATTAAAGAAAAATTTCCTATATACCAAGCAAAAAATCTTTTAACAAGTTCCCATAATAAAGAACTCACAGAGGCACCAATTAAGGCAGCTTGTGTTTTTACTTTTATATGAGGAATGAATTTATATAACGCATAGAAGACAAAGAAGGTAAGAGTAATAGGGATTAAATATTTAATAAAAAAACTATTTATTATAGAAACAAATTTAGGATTGATATATTTGGCAACGAGTTCACTTTCTTCAATAATACGATGAATTGCAGTCCATGCTCCTGTGATAATTAATGAAAGGAGTAAAACTCCACCAATTGCAAACATTAAAAGGAGTTCTAAAAATCTGTTATAGAAGAAAGACTTTTTAGCATTTGCCTTAAAGATATAGTTTATAGAATAAATAAGTTTTGAAAAAACAACGCTTCCAATTAAAATTGAACTCCCAAGACCAAACCATCCAAGACTTGTGATATTTTTTGCTAAATACTGAGCTCTTTTAAAGAATAAAGGATCGAGATGAACAAAAAATTCGTCAGAAAATATATTTAAACTCCTAAATGCAGGTTCTGATGACCCTAAGATTTTCGCAGCTACATAGGCAAAAAGAGCTACTAAAGGTATGGTACCTAAAAAAGCCCAATAAGAAATAACAAAAGAATGATCAGGACATTTATCCTGATAAAATCTTTTAAATGTTAAAGCAATTATTTTAAAAGATTTTTTTAAATAAGAAAAAAGAAAAAATTTCATTTCAGAATTTTTTAAATATATTTACCCCATTTCACAAAGAAAATGATAATTGCTATAAGCAAAACATATATTACAAGAGTTTCAATTAGAACTAAACCAAATATAAGAGCGAATCGGATATGGGGAGCTCCCCCAGGATTTCTTGATATTCCTTCACATGCTTTTTGAATTGCTTTACTTTGAGCATATGCACCTACACAAGCTGCAAGGCCTAAAGCACCTCCTCCGATTATTAAAGACCATTTAAATAAAGTTGTTTTATCAATTCCCTCCTCTATCTCAGATTGGGCCAATAAAGGACTTATAAAAATAATAAGAAAAGGTAAGATAAAAAGAAAATTCTTATAAGTTTTTTTCATTTTTCCCTCCTTTTTAATGTTCTGATGCTACTGCTCCTCCAATATAAACAGTAGTTAAAACTACAAAAACAAAGGCTTGTACAAGCCCTGTAAATATAGCTAATGTCATGAAAGGTAAAGGTAAAATAAATGGAAATAATGAAGCTATAATCAAAATTAAAAGTTCTTCACCAAAAATATTACCAAATAATCGCAAAGAAAGGGAAAGAGGTCTTGAGAAATGGCTAATAAGTTCAATTGGAATTAAAAGAGGAGCTAACCAAGGAATAGGTCCAGCAAATTGTTTAAAGTAGCCGAAAAGTCCGTGAGTCTTTATACCTTGCCAGTGATAATAGAAAAAAGCAACAACTGCACAGCCTATAGGAACATTTAAATTACTGGTTGGTGACATAAATCCTGGAATAAGACCTAAAATATTTGAGAAAAAAATAAAGAGTCCAAGAGTTCCAATAAGGGGTAGATATTTTTTACCTTCCTCTCCTATTATATCCACTAATAAGTTCTCAAAAGCTTCAACTAGAACTTCCAGAATACTCTGTAAAGGAGTTGGGAGTATTTTAAGTTTTCTAGAGGCTAAACCAAAAAATATAATTAAAAAAAGCATTACAATTATACTCATGACCACATGAGCTGGAATTAATTTTTCTGGATTTGTAACTTTTATTCCAATTAAATTAAGCAAAAAAACAAGAGGAGGACTGAATATTTTATTGAATAATTCTACAATAAATAAGGTGTGTTCAAATTCTTCCAAGTTATTTCCTCCTTAAAGCAAATATGGCTTCAATTGCCACAGCGAAAAATATTGTAAAAAAACCAATAGCAAATCCTAATAAGCTTTCTGAAGAAATTTTGATTATAATAAAAAAACATATAAAAATCAATAAAAATCGAATAAAATAAAGTACTATACCTTGGATTAGAGCTTTCTTTTTTCCAAATGTTGTCAATTTTATGACTGAATTTTTAAGCCATAAAAAATTAAGAATTGATAGAATTCCTCCACTTAAAATTACAATTGAGATTAAAGGGGAATAAAAAATTAGGCTGCCTAATGAAAGAAAAATAGTTATAATTAATGTTATTTTTGGTATCCTTTTTAATATTTGATATTCTTCTTCAATAAATTGATTTTCTTTAATTGTCATTAAATCTTGCAACACCTTTTATAAGATTATAAAAGCCACTCACGATTCCAAATAAGGTAAAAATGAGAAAAAGCCAAGGCCAGGTTTTAAATATTTTATCAAGAAACCAGCCTATCACCATTCCTACCACAATTGAAGAAGGAAGCATAAGACCCAATGAACTAAGATATGCTAATTTCTTGTAGGATTTTTTATCTCTCTTTTTCATGGGAAATAATTATATCACAGTTTTACTTGACTTATATTTTGTAAGGATTTAAAATTTCCAAAACGAAAAAATGGGTGTATTCCTTGGATATTATAAATTGACTGTTGGGCCTCTCCAGACAAACTGTTATTTAGTTTATTGTATGAAAAGTCGGAAATGTTTTGTTATTGATCCTGGAGCAGAAGGGAAAAGAATTATTTCATTTATAAAGGAAAAAAATTTAAAACCAATAGGGATAATTAATACACATGGTCATATAGATCATATTGGAGCTAATAGACTAATAAAAAAAGAATTTAATATTCCTATTATGATTCATTCAGAAGATAGTTCTTTGCTTACAGCTAAACAAAATTTAATTCTTTCTTTTTTTCTTTCTTCAAACCCTTCACCTCCAGCAGACGATTTTCTTGAAGAAGCGCAAAAAATAAAAATTGGGGATTCCTTTTTAGAAGTAATACATACGCCTGGCCATACACCTGGAAGCATAAGTTTAAAAAGTGAGGAATTTCTATTATCAGGGGATACACTTTTTGCAGGAGGAGTTGGTAGGACAGACTTATCTGGTGGTTCTTGGGAACTTCTTTTACAATCGATTAAGAATAAACTTTTTTGTTTGCCGGACAATTTAATTGTACTTCCTGGCCATGGAGATTTAACGACAATAAAAGATGAAAAAGAGACTAATCCTTTTGTTCATGAGTTTTAATGATTATGGATTATATAAAATTATTTCTTGATTATCTTTCAATTGAAAAGGGGTTATCACAAAATACAATTCAATCTTACAAGAGAGATCTTGAAAAATTACAAATATTTTTAAGAAAAAAATGTTCAATTATAAAAGCAAAGGAAAAAGATATTGTTGAATTCATTCAATATTTGGGAAAGTCCAATCTTTCTTCTCGTTCGATAGCTCGGTGTTTATCAGCTATTAAAAGTTTTTATAAATTCTTGATTCTGGAAGGGATTATAAAAATTAATCCTACTTTAAATCTCTCATCTCCAAAAATATGGCTTACTTTACCTCGATATTTGACCTTTGAGGAAGTGGAAAAGCTTTTAACTTTACCTGATGAATCTGATGAGCTTGGATTAAGAGATAAAGCAATGTTGGAGACAATGTACGCAACAGGCCTAAGAGTATCAGAATTGATTTCTTTAAAATTAAATAATTTAAATTTAGAAAATGGGTATATAAAATGTGCTGGAAAAGGCGGGAAGGAAAGAATTATTCCTCTTGGGAAAATAGCCAATCAGAAAATTAGAGATTATTTAAAATTTAGTAGACCAAAATTATTAAAAAGGAAGAAAAGTGAGCTTTTATTTATAAATTATAGAGGAGAAAGCCTCACTCGTCAGGGATTCTGGAAAATTATAAAGAATTATGCATATCGAATAGGGCTAAAGTCCAAAATTACTCCTCATATATTAAGACATTCTTTTGCGACTCATCTTTTGGAGAAAGGAGCTGACTTAAGATCAGTACAATTAATGCTTGGACATAGTCAAATAACAACTACTCAAATTTATACTCACATTACGAGAGAAAGATTGAAAAAACTTTATGATAAATATCATCCTCGGGCATAATTTTATTGATTTTTTCTTTTAATTTGACTAAAATGTAAAAAACTCTGGAATGAGGGAGATTTCAAAGCAAGAAACAAAGTTAATTCAGGGTATTATGAATGGAGAAAAAAACGCAGAAATAGAGTTAATTAAAAGATTTAAAAAAGGTTTGATTTGGCTTTCTAAAAGAAAAGTAGAAAATGATCAGGTTGATGATATTGTTCAAGAAACATTTAAAAATTTGTTTAAAAGTATAAGGAGAGGAATAATTAAGCCAGGTATTCCTTTAAAAGATTATATTTTCGGTATTTTCAAAAAAGTACTTGCAGAATATATAGAGGCAAAAAAAAAGGATGAAATAATAATGAATAAGGATAATAGCGATGATTTTATTGATAAGAGAACACCTGAGATAGAATATTTGAGAAAGGAGAAAATAGATTTAATTACAAAATGTATAGAGTCCTTACCAAAGAAATATCAAGAAATTGTAGTTCTTCATTATCTTGAAGGATATTCAGTAAAAGAGATAAGTGCTTTAACCAATTTGTCCATAGGAACAATTTGTTATCGTCTTCATATTGGTAGAAAAAAAATTTTAAAAAAAGCCAATAAAAAATTGATTTTTGCCGACTTATAATAATAGAGGGGGTAAAATGAAAAAAGAAAAAAAATGTAAGGATAATAAAATGAGTAAATTGTTAACATACTATTATTTAGGTATACTTTCCTCACAAGAAAAAGATGCTTTCGAGGCTCATTTAATTGAGTGTTCTTCTTGTAGAAAAGAATTGGATTTAACTGAGAAATTATTTTCTTTTATAAATAATAATAGAGAAGAAATAATAGCTCATTTAAAAAGAAAAGAAATTGGTTTTAAACCAGCCCGATCAAAAGTTATTAACTTCCTAATAGACAGGAAATTGACGGTTGGGATTTCATTATTAATTTTTTGTTTTTTTATAATATGTATTTATTATTTCTTGTTTCTTAAGAAACCTATTCCATTGAACGAGAACATCTATCAGGAAATAAGAGGGGAAAATATAAAGATTTACCAGCCTGCAGGAAAAATTAAGAATATTCCGCAATTTATAAGATGGAATGAGATAAAAGGTGCTGAATATTATTTAATTCAACTCAAAGACGAAAATGATAAAATTATCTGGAGCGCTCTTTCCCACGAAAATGAAATAAAAATCCCTTCTTTTATACAGGAAAAAATAAAAAGAGAGGAAAATTATTATCTCAAAATAAAAGCTTTCTCTTCTGATGGAAGAATTATTTCAGAATCAAAAGTATTTAACTTTTTATTTACTTCTCGATTTTAAAAATATGTTCGCCAATGTATATATAACAACAGAAACTATAATAATTAATATCAAAAGAAAAAAATATTGAAAATAATTAGTAAAAATTCTTTTATTAAATTCTCCTATAAGAATTAAGCCTGCCCAGTGATAAGGATGTTTATAAGTTAGGTATTTCATCATTTCCAATTTTGCTTTTCTTAGTGCTTCATTCTTTCTTCTCCCTTTTTTCAAATAGAAATAAAATAACTTCATAAAATAAGCAGTTGAAAGATCTCCTACTTCCCATAGACTTCCCATTACACTTGAAGAACCAGCGTAAAGAAAGCCTCTTGTCAGGCTAACCAATCCTTCACCTGCAATATATTTTCCGAGATTTGTTTTACATCCTGAAAGCACAACTAAATCAGCATTTAATTTAAGATTATATACTTCTCTTAATTGAAGAAATCCATCTTCCTTAGGATTATTATCTAAACTGAATATTATTGCAGAACGCCAAGGAATTATTTCATCAATTAAAGTGTGAGTGGCAAAATGTATTATTTTAAACTTTCGAAGGTCCAAACTTTTAAGCATTTCTTCTGTAAAAGAGTTTTCTTCAAGGATGACTTTTTTTCTTTTAGGAAAATAGCGTGATATACCGAAAATTTCATCATCTGTATAGGGAATTCTTTCAAAAGGGCCAAATAATGGTTGATATAATTTATTTGATGCGGATTTTAATGGAAAAGTAGGAAATACGGGATCTCCCACTAATAATAGTTGGTATTTTCTTTTTTGCTCTTTTATTTTCTGTTTGCTTATCAAATGAATTAAAACAGTAGAAGAGGGAGAATAAGTAATGTTATGAGTTTTAATCAAATATTTTTTTTCTTTCTCTGTTTGTAATATTAAAGTTTCAAAAGGAAGGAAGTAAAGAACACCATCAGGTATAATTATAAGATTGGAGTATTTCTTTAATTCCTCTTTTACTGGAGACAAAAGAATTTTAAAAAGTCTTTCACCATATAATTGAACTTTATTAAGAGAGGTATCCTTTTCTGCTAAAAGATTATAGTAATTTATAATTAATTTCTCAAAGTCTTTTTCCTTTGGAATTAGATACATTGAGAAGTTAATACTTGATATTGCCCAAAGAATAATTTCATTTTTGTCTAACATATATTCGAGAATAAGAGTTTTATTAAAATTTTTTTCTGAAAGAGCTTTTTGTATTTGAGAAGAACTTAAAGTTTTTGGATAAATAATATTGGTATATCTTAAATTTTGAAGTTTCACTTTCCTCATTAATCTTTCATAATTTTCTTCAGCAATATCTAATTCTTTTAATAATTTTTTTCTTTTCTCTTCTGGAATTTCAAAATTTTCTAATTCTGTCATAATATTAGAAATTTTTCTATTAATTTCCTCAATTTGATTTTTAAAGTCAGAAGAAAGAGATTTGTTGAGATCAATTTTTGCTTCCTGAAGGCTGTCCAGAAGTGCTCTTGCCCTTGCTTTCTCGGAAAAATAAAAACTTTCTCTATCATATCCTTTAAAAGGAAATTTACTATGCATTATTCCCAGTAAATTAATTAAATTATTATATACTTCTATTTTACTCTTTAAAAATCCATATTTATATTCACTTAAAAGTAGTTTAGCTCTTACATTTTCAATTTCTCTTATTGCTTTTTTATAATATTCCAATGCTTGATAGAATTGACCTTTTGTTTCATAGAACCGAGCTATACCCATAAGGCTCTCCAAGAGCAATTCAGAATGCTTGATTTTTTGTCCTATATTAAAAGCTTTTGTGAAATAATTTATGGATTTGCTGTAATTTTTTATATTTAGAAAAATTTCTCCTAAAAAATTCAAATTTTTTCCTTCCATGTATTTATCTTTTATATTTTGTGAAATTTTTAAGGAATAAAGGGCATTTTTCAATGCCCGAGAATAATCATTCAGTTTCCAATATATATATCCAATATTGTGAATTAAAGCCATTTTTGTTCTTATATCTCCAATTTGATTGCTTATTTCAAGCCCTTTTTCAAGATATTTTAAGGCTTTTTTATATTCTTTATCATTCAAGTATATGTGACCAATATTATTCCAAATTATTTTCTCTTGAGCTTTATCCCCAATTTTTTGTGCTATTTTTAGACCTCTAAAATAATAATTTAATGCTTTTAATTTATAACCTAAATACCTATAGAGTTCTCCTAAGCTAATTAAGCATCTTAATTCAATAAATTTATCTTTCATTTGCTGTGCCAAGTTCAATGCTTGCTCAGAATATTCAAGGGCTCTTATATAGTCACCGTAAATAGTATAGCAATATCTAATATTATTAAGACATTCAGCTTCATTCCTTTTGTCTCCTATTTCTCTTGCAATTTTTAAAGCCTTTTTATAATAAATTATGGAGCTTTCATAATTTCCTAAATAATAATGAATTACAGCAATACTATTTAAGCATAATCCTTCTTCTTTCAAATCATTAATTTCTCTTGAAATTTGAAGAGATTTTTCAAAATATTTTAATGCTTTTTCAAACTCACTAAAGAACCAATATACTCTTCCAAGTTGTCTTAAACATCTACCTTCTTCTTTTAAATTAGATGTGGCTTTAAAAATAGATAGTGCTTTAAAAAGAAATTTTTTAGCTTTGCCATATTCACCTAAATTTTGATAACAATAACCTAAACCAAAATAGAGAAATGGGTTTTTTATATTTTTTTTCAGAAGTTCTTTTAAATAATTAATAATTTTTATTAATTCTGTTTTTTCTTGATAACAATAAGCTATTTCTCTATACACTTCACTAAATTGAACTCCAGCCTCTATACATTTTTTAAAACTTTCCAAAGCTTTTGGAAAATCATTTATTTCTTTATACGCCAATCCAATTCCATAATAAGCAAAAAAATTTGATGGGTCTTTTCTAATTAAATTACGAAAATATTCAATAGATTTCTCTAAATTATTTTTTCCACTATATGCTTGAACTAAAATTTCATACGCTAAATAGTATGACTTATTTTCATTTATTATTTTTTTTGCTTCAAAAATAGCTCTATCAAATTGCTCTGTCTGAATAAGATTGCTAAGTTTTAGATATTTCTGTATATAAGTAGTAGATAAAAGAGGGGAGATAATAAGAAAAAAAATTATAATGTAAAATAATTTTGAATTTTTTAAAATCTTCATTCCCTCTACTTAATTTGCAAAAAAAATATAATATTAAAGAGCTTAATTTGTCAAATTTTTTAATTTGTTATATATTTTTAGAAAAAATAAATAAAGGAGGTTTAAAATGCCAGGAGCAGATGCCGGAGGACCAACTCCTCCTGGATTTTGGACAAAATTTGAAGACAAAAAGGTTAAAGTTATCTTAGAAGAAGAAGTAAAAGTTGAATTCAATGCATTAGAAATTCCGGAAAAGCCTGTCTGGTCAGAGATTAAAGCAGAAATAAAAAGAGAGGAGATTATTAATGCTTTAAAAGATCTTTTTGAGCCTCTCGATTATACATGGTATTACAGTATTACGGATGAAACATTCAGATGTTATGATATAGGCAATGTAAGGTATTTCTTGAATACAAAAGTTGATGATTTAGACTCTACTCTCTATATTAACGAATATTTTGACTGTGATGATTTTGCTCAGGTTCTCGAGGGTCGAGTCAATTTCTATTACAAAGGTATTGCTTTTGGTACTTTTTATTACAAAAGCGCTGATAAGACTCAGAAATGGACACATGCGGTGAATATATTCTGCGAGAAGAAAAAGAGAAAAATTGAATTTTATCTGATTGATCCTATTACAAAGCAGATATTCAAATATGATAAGAAAAAGATTAGTCCTGTGTTAGTTATAATCTAAAGGGATTAAATTTCAAAATTTAAAATAAGGAAGAAATTTTTATTTTTAATTTTACATTTACTGAATGGAAATTAGTAAAAGTGAGAGGTTTATTTTTTCGAAAAGTTACTTCAACTCTTTTCCATTTCCACGAATAAATTTTTTTGAGAATTTTATTATAAATTTCCTCAACTTTGAAACAAACACGGTTTGTACCACTTAGAATGTTTTTATTATATTTGATTTCTGGATTAAGAAATTCATTCTGAGCTGAACAGGGCATTAAGAGTTTCCTCTTTATTTTAGGCTCTCCTACAGGAACAAAAAATGGAGAAAAATTAAAGTCTAAATTGACTAAATTATTTCTTCTTAAAAGATAATTTACTTTTAATTTTGGTGGCGGGCAATTTGATAGGTCTGTTATTTTATTGAACAGAAAATTATTTGGATTATGGACAGTTTCTTTTCCTTCCCATTTAATTATTTTCCCATTTCCTTTATATAATAAAAAATCGCTATTATCTTTTTCCATTATTCCTTCCCATTCTGTAAATAAATAGTATTCACCTTTAATAGACCAAGACTTATCCTTAATTTCATAAGTTCCATTAACCTTAATCCATAGACTAATTTTCCATTTGAAATTTGCAAAAAGTAAATATGGATAGATGAGAAGGATTATGAAAACTATATATTTTCTAAACATTTTTAATCAAGGTAACCCAGGGATCTCAGTTTTTCTTTAGTTTTTTCATCAATTTCAATATATTTTTCTTCTTCTTTTTTTATTTTCTGCGCTATTGATATGTGATAAAGAAGATTTTGATGAAAATAAGAAGCCAAAAATTTATTTGAGATAATATTAATTCTCTCTCCAGGATCATTTTTTAGATCATACAATTCAGCTTTGTTATTCTTCAAATCAAGAATATATTTATATTGCTCATTCCGAATGCAATAACGAGAGATTGGTATTATTGTACGAGAAAAAACAAATTCCTTAAGAGCTTGATTCGAGAAAATTAAGGGTAATATACTTTTACCCTCTAATTTATATTTCATTTTTTCTGGAAGTTCAAACAAATCAAAAAAAGTTGCCGTGAGATCTACAATTTCAACAAGATGGGAAATTTCTCGAGGTTTTATGCCTGATTCTTCTGGGAATTTAATTATTAAAGGTATTTTAATCATTTCCTCATAGACTGTTGTATTATGCTGGATTTTCTGATGCTCAAAAAATGCTTCTCCATGGTCAGAAGTAATAATTAAAACAGAATTTTTAAGTAAATTTTCCCTTTCCAAAAGATTGATTGCTTTTCCGAGATAATAATCAACATAATACAAATTTGCATCATAAAGTTTTATTAAACATTTTATTTCCTCTTTAGTTAATTTTATCTTTCCTTCTTCAATTTTTTCTAAATATTCAACTGACCCAAGTTTTTCATTGCATGAATGAGATAAAAATTTCTTTTTAAATCTGAAAGGAGGATTATATGGAGCATGAGGTGCTGTGTAATGTATATAAAGAAAAAACCTTTTTTTCTTATTTTTTATTAAATTAATAGTTTCTGATTTTAAAAGAATATTCTCTGTTTTCCAGTTTTCTTTGAAAAGGACAAAACCTTGATGCATATTAAATTTGGCTGAGACATATGGATTACTGATTTCAGCTATAGTTAAATATCCTTTATCCCGAAAGGCTTCAGCTAATGTGTAGAATTCATCAGATAATCCTTGGTAATCCATAATCACATAATGAGAAACTGGATAAAGTCCAGTAAATAGAGAGGAAGTTGATGCTAAAGTATAAACAGCCTGAGTAAATGCATTCTTAAAAATAAAACTTTCCTTTGCAATTTTGTCAATATTAGGTGTAGTTCTATATTTATAACCATAACATGAAAAGTGATCTGGTCGAGCAGAATCAAGCACAATATAAATTAAATTCCATTTTTTAGCTTTTTTTCTTAATTTTTCCCTGAATTTTGAATAATTCTCTTTATTGATTCTTTCTTTTCTAAAGACAATTATTGGATTTAGCCAATAACCTTTGCTTTTGCCTTTTATTTGTAAAGATAATTTAATAATTTTTTTCTGATAAGGAATTAAACTAATTTCATGTAATTTAGGTTTTTCTTTTGACTTAAAAACTTTTGAAAAAATTAATTTGGGATTATTATCTTCTGTGGAAATTAATATATTAAATTGGGTATTTTTTTCAGCATATATAGAAAAAACTAATTTACTATTTTCTGGAATACTAAGATAATAATCAATACAGGAAGAACTCTTCTGAACAATTGCTTTTATTTTTTGATTTATAGAAATGAGGGAAGATTTGTCTTCTTCAATATTTGATATAAAAGAGGATTTAAATAAATCAGTTAGAGAAATTAATTGGTAATTATTAAAAATAGTAAAATTTAAATTTAATTTTTGTAATAATTGATGTTCATTTTTTTGATTCCCACAATTTATCATAAGGAATATAAAAATAAAGCAAAATAATTTTAATTTCATGCAATTTGATTATAAAAGCTCTTCTACAATCAGTCAATAAATGAAATAGAATTATTGCTTCACTTTACTTATTATGTTATAAAGAAAGGTAACATGAGCTTTATAATAGGAATAATACAAATTTTTGTTTTACTATTTGCAATTACAGTTCATGAGGCATCCCATGGTTGGGCTGCACATAAACTTGGAGATCCAACAGCTTATATTCAAGGAAGGGTCACTCTTAATCCTATTGCTCATATTGATCCTTTTGGAACTATAATTCTACCTATTTTGTTGTATTTTTTTGGAGCCCCAGTTTTTGGTTGGGCAAAGCCTGTTATAGTTAATCCATATAATTTAAGAAATCCAAAAAGAGACAATCTTTGGATTTCAGCAGCTGGTCCTTTTTCCAATATAACGGTAGCTTTTTTTTGTCTTTTATTCTTGGTTTTTTTAAAATCAATTAACACTAATATAGAATATTTTTTAAAAAATTTACTCATGGGAAATTTAATTTTTAGCCCAGGCTTTCGCCCATTAGAGGGTTTAACACTTATTCTTTTTTATGGAATATTAATAAATACTTATTTAGCTGTTTTCAATCTTATCCCAATTCCACCTTTAGATGGAAGTGGTGTGCTCATGGGTTTTTTATCTGATGAAGCTGTTCAGAAATATGAAAAAATAAGACCTTTTGGCTTTATTATTATTTTAGTCTTAATCTATTTAGGTTTACTATCATTGATTATTAGACCTATTTTGTTTATTATTTATACCATAATATTAATATCTTAATTAAGTGAAGGGGTCAGTAATGAAAAAAGTAGTTCTAAGTGGGATGAGACCAACAGGAGCTCTCCATTTAGGCCATATAGCAGGTGCTTTGCGCAATTGGATTAAATTGCAGGATGAATATCAGTGTTACTATACAATTGTTTCGTGGCATGCATTGAGTTCAGAATATAAAAATTCAAAAATTATTAAAAATTATATATTTGAACTTGCTGTGGATTGGCTTAGTGCAGGATTGGATCCTGATAAAAGTGTAATTTTTCTCCAGTCAGAAGTGAAAGAACATGCAGAATTACATTTATTATTATCCATGATTATTCCTCTTCCTTGGTTGGAAAGAGTTCCTACTTTTAAAGAAATGCAAAGACAATTGCCGGATAAGGAGCTTAATACTTATGGATTTTTAGGCTATCCTGTTCTTCAGACTGCTGACATTGTTATTTACAAGGCAAATTATGTTCCAGTTGGAGAGGATCAGGTCTATCATATTGAATTAGCAAGAGAAATTGTAAGAAGATTTAATCGTTTTTTTGGGGAAGTTTTTCCTGAGCCCGAAGTTATTTTAACAGAAGTTCCTAAATTAGCAGGAATAGATGGAAGGAAAATGAGCAAATCATATAATAATGCTATTTATCTTGGTGATTCTCCTTCAATTATAGAGGAAAAAATAAAACCCATGATTACAGATACTCGGAGAAAAAGAAGAACAGATCCTGGTGAGCCAAATGACTGCCCTGTTTTCACACTTCATAAAGCTTTTACTCCAGAAGGTAAGAGAGAAGAGCTGGTAAAAGCTTGCAGGGCTGCGTCAATTGGATGTTTAGATTGTAAAAAAGTTATTATAAATGAACTTAATACTCAATTTGCACCTCTTCGTGAAAGGAGAAATGAGTTTTTAAAGAAACCTCAGATTGTATGGGATATTTTAGAGGAAGGTAACAAAAAAGCTCGAAAAAAAGCACGAGAAACCATGGAAGAAGTTCGTAAGGCTATAGGATTTTAAATATGGAATATTATGGCTATCATGTAAAATTGGAGTTTTTTGAAGGACCATTAGAACTTCTTCTTTTCCTCATTAAAAAGAATAAAATTGATATTTATGATATTCCAATTGCCCGTATTACACGGGAATATTTAGAATATTTAGACAAAAAAGACAAAATTAATTTGGATCATGAAGCGGATTTTCTTTTAGTTGCTGCAACTCTGATATATATTAAATCTCAAATGCTTCTTCCTAAAAGAGAGAAGCATTATTTTGAGGAGGATCCCAGACAGAATTTAGTGGAACAGCTTATTGAATATGAAAAAATTAAAAATATTTCTTATTATTTATATCAGAAAGAAGAGGAGCAATCTGTACAATGGCAAAAGCCAGTGGAAAAACAGACTAATATGGAATATTTTTTACAGGAAACCTCACTTTATGATTTGGCCTTGGCTTTTTATTCAGTACTTAAAAGAAAGGAAAGGCAAGAAGTTAAGATAATTAAAGGAAGAAAATTCTCCATAGAAGAAAAAATGAAGGAAATAATGGATTATCTAAGAAAAAATAAATATTTGGATTTCATCGAATATTTCAATAAACGGAGATCCCTTGAAGAGGGATTAATTACATTTTTTAGTTTATTAGAGCTATTAAGATTGAAAAAAGTTATTGCATTACAGCAAGGGATTTTTCAAAAAATAGAAGTTTGGCCTTATTATTATTTTAAAAAATTAAAAGGAGTCGCCAATTAGAGATATATTAGAAGCACTTATTTTTGTATCTTCAGAACCTTTAGAAGTGGATAAAATTGCAACTATTTTGAAAAATGTTTCTAAAAATGAAATTTCTAAAGAACTTGAAAAATTAGTAAGACATTATAAGGAAAAAGAACATGGAATTCAGATAATTAAAATAGGGGGAGGGTATCTTTTTGCTACAAAACCTCAATATGATTCCTTCATAAGACAATTAGTTAACAATAAAAAACAAATTCGTCTTTCGAAAGCTGCTATTGAAACACTTGCAGTAATTGCCTATTATCAGCCTATGACTCTTTCTGAAATCAATGCACTTCGAGGTGTTGATTCCACTCATACTCTTCGAACTTTACTTAAACATAAACTAGTTAAAATAGTAGGGAGAAAAAATGTTCCTGGGCGTCCACTTCTTTATCGAACTACCAAAAAATTTTTAATCCATTTTGGACTGAATAGTTTAAATGATTTACCCTCGATTGAAGAATTAGAAAAAATTGTGGAGGAAAAATTTTTTAATAATAAAAATTTATAATTTATAATAAATTTCATATAATTTATAATAAATCTTAATGAGAGGTAAGATTAATGAAAGAATTAATTCCTTTTCATATTGCTCAGATAGAGCCTTATTCACCAGGATTGCCAATTGAGGAGATTAAAAGAAAGTATAAGCTTAAAAAAATTATTAAATTAGCTTCAAATGAAAATCCGCTTGGTCCTTCCAAATTAGCAGTAGAGGCAATCAGAAAAAGCTTAAAATCAATGCATCGCTATCCTATTGATGATGGATATTATTTGAGAAAAGCTCTTTCTCAAAAACTAGGTTTTCCTATGGAGCAAATAATACTGGGCAGTGGATCCACCGATCTTATAAAAATGATTGCTCGAGGTTTTCTTGATCGTAATGATAAAGCTATTATTTCTGAGACCACCTTTCTTATGTATCGACTTGCAATTTGTGAGGTTAATGGAAAAGAAGCAATTATAAAAGTACCTTTAAAAAATTATACTCACGATTTAGCAGGATATTTAAACTCACTCACTCCCCAGGTGAAACTGATTTTTATTGCTAATCCTAATAATCCAACAGGAACTATGATAAAAAAAGATGAACTCGATGATTTTATTTCAAAAATTCCTGATAATATTATTATTGTATTAGATGAAGCATATAAAGAATATATTACGAATCCTGATTTTCCTGATGGAACTCAATACATTCGAGAAGGGAAAAAGGTAATTGTTCTGAGAACTTTTTCTAAAATATATGGTTTAGCTGGACTTAGAGTAGGTTATGGAATTTCCTCCGAAGAAATAATTGAAGTTTTGAGGAGAACAAAAACTCCATTTAATTTACCAAGAGTATCTCATGACGGAGCTTTAGGAGCTTTAGAGGATGAAGAACATGTTAAAAAAAGCATAAAATTAAATATGGAACAAAGGGAATTTTTAATGAAAGAATTAATTTCTCTGGGTTTTAAAGTTATCCCTTCTGTGACTAATTTTATAATGGTTAAACCTCCTTGTCCAGCTAACGAATTTGTCCTTAAATTAATAAAAAAAGGAATTATAATTAGACATTTAAATGCATTTGAAGCACCAGATTTTGTAAGAATTACTGTAGGTAAAGAAGAAGAAAATCTCTTCTTCTTAAAAAAATTAAAGGAGATTCTCTAAATTTAGATACTATGCAAAAGTTCAAAAACATATTGGACTTCCTTGAGGGAAAAGGAAAGGATTAAAATTGCGTCAGATCTATCTTAGGAGTTATTTTCGTGGTTATAATTGGCTTA
>Ga0209426_1000788_pt1 | contig 26310 bp, 21 predicted proteins | sample Deesub1362B_J571_FD_187697 | JGI IMG/M metagenome (GOLD analysis project Ga0209426, IMG submission 187697) | Deep oceanic, basalt-hosted subsurface ecosystem from Juan de Fuca Ridge flank, Pacific Ocean, CORK Borehole 1362B_J2.571 (SPAdes)... ...
TGGACACCACAACCTCCTTCCTGCCTCTGCCCAGGGCCCAGCCTTGTAATACGGGCTCCTGCCCCTTCAACCGTACGAGCTCTCTGGGAGAAAGACGGGGCGACCCATGCTTTCGTGCGGCCTTTTCGACCAGGAGGGAAGGCGGTCTACCCCGTCCCTTTCCTACGACAAGCAGCATACAAGGGGGAAGGTTGATTCAGGAGAAACTCTGGTAATAGGCGAGGTCCCCAACCCAGAAGATAAACCACCGGAAGAGGATGGCCCGAATCCCGCCAGCCCCCCAACGAAGACGGCGAGACCACTCAAACGCAAATTAACCCAGAAGATTCTCTTCCAGGAATCCCTCGAGCCCATCCCGGGAATAGGAGTATAAAGTGCCGGGTTTCCAGCGCCAAAGGGGCTCCGTTGTCCCCCAATGCTTCCGTGGTAAGATAACCTCGAGCGAGCTATCACAAGGCGGTGATTTTCCATGCGTTACCTTGGGATCATCGTGCTCCTATTCGGCGTTTTGGTTTCGGCGGCGACGAAGGTAACCCTGTATCAAGCAGGGTTCGCCTTCGTGGAGGAGAAAAAGATTCTGGAACTCGTGAGCGATGCCCTTGCGGTGGTATCGAACATCCCCGTGACCCTCGTGCCCGGGTCCCTCAGCTGGGAAGGCCCCGCGGTGGAGGAGTGGCGTCTGACACCCCCGAAGCGCGGCCTCGAGGGCTTGATCGGGGAGGAGGTCCTGGTGAGCTATGGCGGGAGAACTGCCCGCGGGGTGCTCCTCTCCCTCGAGGACGGACTCCTCCTCGAGACCATAGAAGGGTACCTCTTCATTCCCGAGTACGAGAGTATCCTCTCGACGGCGAGGCCGGAGCTCGATGGCGGGGCCACGCTGGAGCTCGTGCTTGTTGCTCCCCCTAGCTCCGAGGAGATCAGGCTGCGGTACCTCGTCCGGGAACTCACTTGGGAAGCGAGCTATATCGGTTTCTACCGCGACGGCGTTTTGACTTTGCGCGGGATCGCCACGCTGCACAACGGGTGTGGGGTGGACTTCGAGAACGCCGAGGTCTCACTTGTGGCCGGCGAGGTATTCGGTCCCAAAGGGGCAACGCGCTTTGCCCTGGAGGCCGCACCCCTCGCCGCCGCGCCGGCCCCGCGCGTGACCCCTATGGGTGAGTACCATCGGTATAGCCTTCCCGTTCCGGTTGACCTCCGCCAGGGAGAGGTCCTGGTGGAGTACCTCCCGGCGACCGAGGTTGCCGCAGAGGAAGTCTACCGTTTCTCTTATGGTTCGGTCCTCTTCGTCCTCCGGTTTGTGAATACCACAGGACTGCCCCTCCCCTCTGGGACGGTGCGGGTCTTCGGTGCAGGGGCCTTCCTGGGGGAGGCTACGATCGGCCACCTCCCCACAGGGGAGGCAGTGGAACTTCCCCTAGGGGCGGCATTCGATTTGACGGGCGAGCGAGTACAAACCGAGTACAAGCGCCTCGCCAAGGATCGTTACCGCGAGAGCTACCGTATCGTGATCCGCTCGGCGAAGGAGGTGTCCACTACCGTGGAGGTCATCGAGGAGATGCGGGGAGAGTGGCAGATCACTTACTCCTCGCTCCCCTACGAAGTCCTCGACGCACAGCGGGTCCTATTCCGGCTCGATGTGCCCCCAGGAGGGGAAGCGGAGCTCACCTATACGGTGGAGTACATATACTGAAAACGAGCGTTCCAAAGTGGACGAAGAAAGGTTCCTGGCCCTGAGGGCCAGTTACAAGAAGGCTGTCGAGCAAGCCTTGGAGCGGGTGCCGGTGCGGAATGGCATCGCTCGGGTGCATGATCTGTGGCTCGAGACGGCGATCCCCAAAGACCTTATCATTGAGCTCCTGAAGGAAAATAAAATTCGGTTTCCCCCTCACGTGAAGAGGGTGGAGCTCCGATAGGAGGGACCTGTGGCAGAGACGATCCGGTTCGGCACCGATGGCTGGCGTGGGGTGATTGCCCAGGACTTCACCTTCGCCAACGTGGCCCGCGCCGCGGCCGCCACCGCCCGTTACCTCACGGATTCCGGTCGCAAGGACCTCCCCTTCTACCGCGATTGGGGCGTTCCTTACCGAGGGCCCGAGGCCGGGGTGGTGGTGGGTTACGATACTCGTTTCCTATCCCGGGAATTCGCCGAGCTCGCAGCTAAGGTCCTGGCGTCTGAGGGCGTTCCCGCCGCGCTCACCGACGCCCCTGTGCCTACCCCGGCACTCTCATTCATCGTCGTAGAGAGAGAACTGGCTGGGGCGGTGATGATCACCGCGTCCCATAACCCTCCCCGTTACAATGGCTTCAAGTTCAAACCCGAATACGGGGGCTCGGCTACTAAAGATGCCACTGACCTGATTGAACACCACCTACCCCAGGAGCTCCCGGAACTCTTTGCTGACACGGTACCCATTACTTCCATCCGGGAGGAATATCTCTCCGTCCTCGAGGGGCGCGTTAATTTGATGGAGATCGCCGGAACGGAGTTGCACGTAGTGGTGGACCCCATGTATGGCTCCGCCCAGGGATACCTCACGGAGCTCCTGAGGAAGTATGGTATTCCCTATACTGCGATCCGTTCGCGGATCGATCCCCTCTTCGGGGGGAAGAAGCCAGAGCCTTTGCCGGAGTTAATGGGGCCCACTCGGGCGGTGATCCGGTCTCTGAAAAGGCGCACACGCCGGAAGATCCTCGTGGGATTGATCACCGACGGCGACGGCGACCGGGCCGCGTCTATGGACGAGGCGGGGAACTTCCTCGATACTCACCGGACCTCGTCCCTCATCCTCTGGCACCTGATAAGGAACCGCGGGGAACGCGGCCTCGTCCTAAAATCGTTCGCCCTCACCGATCTCATCCGGAAGATCGCCGAGGATGCTGGACTCGAGGTCCGAGAGGTAAAGATCGGGTTCAAGTGGGCGGTGGAGGGTCTGGTACGCAAAGAGGCCATGTTTGCCGGCGAGGAGTCCGGCGGCTACGGATACCGTTGGCACCTCCCGGAGCGGGACGGAATTCTGGCCGGGCTCTTGCTACTCGAGCTCATCGCCGCCGAGAGAAAGGGCTTGGGCAAACTGCTCGCGGAGCTCTTCCGCCGTTATGGCCCCCATTATTACGACCGCGTGGACCTAGAGCTCCCGGAGCGGGTAGAGGCCGTGGAACGGATCAAGGCCGTTCCGCCGGAATCCATCGCGGGGAGAAAGGTCGTCGACGTCGAGACCCTGGATGGGGTAAAGCTCCGGTTCGTGAACGGGTGGCTCCTCTTCCGCGCCTCGGGGACCGAGCCGATCCTGCGCGTTTATTGCGAGATGGAATCCCCGGAGGCGGTGGAGGAGGTGATCTCCACCGGAACGGCACTGGCCAAGGAGGTAGCGCATGGGTGAGCCGTACAATCCCAATGAGATCGAGTCGCGCTGGAAGGACTTCTGGCGGGAACGGGGGTTCTTCAAGGCCGACATCCAGGACACCGAGCACAAGTTCTATTACCTCAATATGTTCCCGTATCCTTCGGCCAAGCCCCACGTGGGCCACGGCCGGAATTACATCCTCGGCGACGCCATCACCCGCTACCTCCTCATGAGGGGCTACAACGTCCTGAACCCCATGGGTTGGGACGCCTTCGGCCTCCCGGCGGAGAACCAGGCTATCCACCATGGCATCCACCCCAGGGACTGGACGGTGCGGAACATCGCCGAGTTCAAGCGGCAGTTCCGTGACTGGGGCGTGGTCTTCGACTGGGATCGGGAGATCGCTACCTGTGAGCCCGAGTACTACAAATGGACCCAATGGATCTTCCTCAAGCTCTACGAGAACGGCCTCGCCTACCGAGCGGAGGCGGAGGTCAATTACTGCCCTATATGTGACACGGTGCTCGCCAACGAGCAGGCGGTGGGGGGGCGTTGCGAACGGTGTAATACCCCGGTGGAGAAGAAAACCCTTACCCAGTGGTTCTTCAAGATCACCGCTTACGCCGAGGAACTCCTGCGGGACCTCGAAGCCCTCGATTGGCCCGAACACGTGAAGACGATGCAGCGAAACTGGATCGGCCGTTCCGAGGGGGCGAACGTGGCCTTTCGGAGCGAGCAGGGTGATGAGATCGTCGTCTTCACCACCCGGCCCGACACCCTGTGGGGAGCGACCTTCATGGTCCTCGCCCCGGAACACCCCCTGGTGGAGAAGCTCACCGCCCCCGATAAGCGGGCGGAGGTCGAGGAGTATAAGAAATTCGCCGCGCGGCAGACGGAGGTGGAGCGGCTCTCGGCGGAGAAAGAGAAGACCGGGGTCTTCATCGGGGCCTATGCGGTGAACCCCGTGAACGGCGAGCGGATACCCATCTGGATCGCCGACTACGTCCTCATGACCTACGGGACCGGCGCCATTATGGCCGTTCCTGCCCATGATGCCCGCGACTTCGAGTTCGCACTGAAATTCGGGATCCCCGTGGTGCCGGTGATCGCCCCGCCCGGAGGCACGGCCAAGAGCTACGTGATGAAGGGCACTTACCGGGAGGGCCTCCCGGGGGCGTTGCGGGAGGCGGGCTTCGAGTTCGCGGATGAGGACGGCTCCCTGTACGTGACCCTGCGGGAAGGGGACCGCGCACGGTACATCGCCCTCGTCCAGAGTTACCTCGAGCCCGATTCGTGGTCAGAGGTGATCGGGGCTGGCTGGCAGTTCGTCTTTTCGGACTCTGTCATGAACGTAGGCTCCATCGCCGAGGAACGGAAGGTCTTGGAGAGGTGCCAGGCGCTCGAGCCGGATGTCCGCGAGGTGCACACCGTTGCCGAACTCCTTTGGAACGTGGAATTCTACCGGGACCTCCTCTTCCACGACCGCTACGGCACGATGATCAACTCCGGCCCCCTGACCGGAACGCCGGGCGACGTCGCGGTCGAGAGGACCATCGAGTGGCTTGAGGAACGGGGGATCGGAAAATTCGCGGTCAACTACCGTCTGCGGGATTGGCTCATCTCCCGCCAGCGCTACTGGGGGGCGCCAATTCCCATCGTCTACTGCGATGAGTGTGGCACCGTCCCGGTGCCCGAGAAGGACCTCCCGGTCCTCCTCCCCGAGGTGGAGAGGATCGGTCTCAAAGGCCTCTCTGAGATTCCGGAATTCGTGAACACCACCTGCCCACAGTGCGGTGGTCCCGCCAAACGCGAGACGGACACTATGGACACCTTCGTCGATTCCTCGTGGTACTACCTGCGCTATATCTCCCCTCACGACGACAGACGCCCCTTCGACTCGGACCTCGTGAACAAATGGCTACCGGTGGACCTCTACGTCGGCGGTGTGGAGCACGCCATCCTCCACCTCCTCTACTCCCGCTTCATCACCAAGGCCCTGCGGGACCTCGGGTATCTGGATTTCGGCGAACCTTTCGCACGGCTCTTCACCCAGGGGATGATCACCTACCCCGCCTACTGGTGTCCCGAACACCGATGGATCCCCCCCCAGGAAGTGGCGGAGGGGAGGGGGTGTCCGCACTGCGGCCGGGAGCTCGAGGTCTCGGTGGTGGCCATGTCAAAATCGAAGCTGAACGTGGTCTCCCCCGACGAGCTCATCGGGAAGTACGGCGCCGACACGGAGCGCCTCTACACCCTCTTCATGGGGCCACCGGAGAAGGAGATCGAATGGTCCGAAGAGGGCTTGAGGGGAGCCTGGCGCTTCCTCAACCGGTTCTGGGAGCTCCTCACCGCGTGGATCCCCCGCGTCAAAGACGGGTCCGGAGAATTCGACCCCGCGGCGCTATCCGAGGCCGCGAAGAGACTTTGGGCCAAGTTTAACGAGACGGTACACAGGGTGACGCGAGAGTTCGAGTCCAAGCGCTTCGGGTTCAACGTGGCCATCGCCGCCATCATGGAATTCACTAATGCCTTGGAAGAGTACCTGGGGAGGGAAGAGCCGGACCTGGGCTTGCTGCGCCGGGTCATCCGCGACCTGATTCTCCTGATCTCTCCCTTCACCCCTTTCATCTCCGAAGAGCTCTGGTTGAGGCTCGGCGAGGGCGGGGCCGTGCTCGAGCAGGGATGGCCCACGTACGATGAGGAGGCGCTGAAACTTCTGGCGGTGGAGATCCCGGTGCAGATAAATGGGAAAGTTCGCGCCCGGGTGAGGTTGCCTCACGACACCGCCGGAGATATCGAGGCCCTGCGGGAAGCCGTCCTCGCGGCAGAAGAGGTGCAGCGTTACCTCAGGGGAAAGGAGCTCGTCAAGGTGATAGCCGTCCCCGGGAAGCTCGTCTCGCTTGTAGTCAAGTGATGCAGGATCGGTGACGAACGATACGCCATGAATGAAAAGGTCGTCTCCGAACATCCATCGCCCATCACAATGGGAAAGGCCGTTTTCCTGGATCGGGACGGGGTAGTGACGGAGCAAGTTGAGGGGTACCTGGACGATCCCGAGAGTGTGGAGCTTCTCCCCGGGGCGGCCGCGGCGATAAGGCGGCTACGCGAAGCGGGCTTCAAGGTGGTGATGGTCACGAATCAGGCCGGAGTCGGCTATGGGCATTTTACCGAGGAGACCCTGGCGAAGATCCACATACGCCTTGTGGAGAAGCTTTCCCAAGAGGGGACCGAACTCGATGGGATTTACTACTGTCCCCACACGCCCGACGACAACTGCCCTTGTCGAAAGCCCTCCCCTGGGATGTTACTTCGCGCAGCGGAAGAACTCGGCATCGATCTCTCCCGTTCTTACATGGTGGGGGATATGACCACGGACATCGAGGCTGGGAAACGTGCAGGTTGCTTCACGGTACTCGTACGCACGGGATTCGGAGGTTCGGACGCTCGATCCGATTCTGAGCCAGACGCCGTCTGCGAAGACCTTGCCTCAGCTGCAGACTTCATCCTCGAACGGGAAAGTGGTGGGGGGATGAGAGATGGGTGATGTGTACAAATCTTCCCGTTCGCCCATCATTGATTGCTCATCATCTATTCGAAAGGCGGTCATTCTCTGTGCTGGTGAAGGGACCAGGCTCCGTCCCCTTACCGAGGAAGTTCCGAAGCCCCTCATGCACGTGGGAGGAAAGCCCCTCCTCGGCTGGAACTTGGAAGTCCTCGCCGCGGCCGGGGTGACCGAGGTCCTCATTAACCTTCACCATAAGCCGGAGAAGATCGTCGCCTATGTGGGAGACGGGGCGCGCTTTGGAGTATCGGTACAGTACTTTTTCGAGGAAGAGCTCCTCGGGACCGCGGGGGCGTTGGACGTGATGCGGAAATATCTCCCCGAGAGGTTTCTCGTGGTCTACGGGGACGTAGTGCTGGATAAGTTTCCTTTCGCAAAGCTCTTCGAGTTCCACCATGATAAGGCTGGCATCGGGACCGTGGTCCTCCAGGAGACCGATCGTCCCGAGGATTGCGACATCGCTGAACTCGATAGAGAAGGGCGTATCATCGCCTGGCACCCCGCTCCCGGGGATTTCCGCTACGGGAGGTGGGGAAATGCCGCGGTCTACCTCCTCGAGTCCCGGATCCTCTCCTATCTGCCCCCTAATTCTCGGTGGGACTTCGTGCAGGATCTCTTCCCGAGGGCCATCGCGGCAGGGGAGAGATTGTGGGGGTTCATCTCCCCGGTAGAGCTCTTGGACATCGGGACGCCGGAGCGTCTGGCGACCGCACGCCGGAGGCACGGAGGATGATCATCACCCGAACTCCGTTCCGCACGAGTTTCCTCGGCGGAGGCACTGATCTCCCCGTGGTCTACCGTGAGATCGGGGGGGCGGTACTTTCCACCACCATCGACAAGTACATGTACGTAGCGGTGAACCGTCGCTTCGAGGAGACGATCCGGGTGGCCTACACCCGGACCGAGATCGTGAAGCGGCCCGAGGAGCTGCGGCACGAGATCGTGCGCGAGGCGTTGAAGACGGCGGGGGTACGCAAACAGATCGAAGTCGTTACCATCGCGGACGTTCCCGCCGGGACGGGGTTAGGCTCTTCATCCGCTCTCACCGTGGGGCTCCTCAACGCCCTATATGCTTACCGAGGGGAATCAGCATCCCCGGAGCGACTCGCCCAGGAGGCGTGCGAACTCGAGATCGTGCGCCTAGGCCACCACATCGGGAAACAGGACCAGTACGCTGCTGCATATGGGGGGTTTAACTTCATCGAGTTCTATCCCGACGAACACGTCGCGGTGACCCCGCTTCAGCTGCCGAATGACCTCCTCGAGGAATTCTTCGCTCGGATAAGGCTCTTTTATACCGGTTTGAGACGGCGTTCGGGAGAAGTTCTCTCCGAACAGAACAAAACCGCGGAGCGGAAAACAATCTTGTATAAAGCTCTGAAGGAGCTCGCATATGCGGGCAAGGACGCGCTTCTCCGCGGGGAGCTCGATCGGTTCGGGGAACTCCTTCACGAAGGATGGGAGATAAAGCGCTCATTTTCTGCGAAAATCTCCAACCGGCTGATCGACGAGATGTATGACTTGGGCCGGGACGAGGGAGCTTTGGGGGGGAAGGTGTTGGGGGCCGGTGGGGGAGGTTTTATCCTCTTTTTCTGCGTGAGTCGGGAAAGGGCCGATGCTCTGAGCCGAAAATTTCAGGCCTTGAACATCCGGGAATTGGAAATCTCTTATGAACCCTGTGGCTCCTCGCTGATTTACCGTGGCTGATCAGCCGGTAAGGCCTCTGCCGAGTTACTGCATTTATAAAAGTTGCTTAAGCAAAAAGTTCCCTCAGAGTTTCGGCCAACAATGTGCGTGGGGAAACCACCAGTTTGCCGGTTATTTCCCGAACCTTCCGTTTCATCGCCGCTGTGTAGCCGAAACACGTCATGATCACGAGTCCAACCTCCCCTTGAGCCCTGATCTTGCGGGCCACTTCCTCAACTGTGCCCTCCGCTCTTGATGTGTAAGGCGAGGCTGCGAAGCCGATCGCTTCAAAGCCGAGTTTGACGAAGCGTTGCCTTATGTGCTCCAACTGCTTCTCTGAAGGGGCCAGGAAGGCGATCTTGCCCTCGACGATCAGAGCTTCGAGCAGCCCTTCCACCAGCTTGTTCGGAAATAGGAGAGGTTTTTGGGACCTCAACCCCGGAAATTCTCCGGCACAAAGCAGTGCGATGAGGTCGACCCCTTTCGCATTCAAGGCGTTGACCTTGCTCTGGAGCTCGGCAAGAACACGGTTTTTTCCTACGATGACCTCGTTTCCGTCCCGCAGCCGCGTCACGAGTACATCCTCATCGCTCTCCGGCGCAAACCTCCGCTCTATCTCCTGCAACGAGAAGTCATCCAAGGCCCCCTTCTCCACGATCTCCACGTCCTCGGGCAATACCTCCTCCAGTTCTGGGACGATATCCGCCCGTGGTGACTGTCCAATGGTCACAAGCCCGAGCCTCTTCACGTGTGTCACCCCCTCTTCCCCCGCAATCTGGGGTTCAAAGCATCGTTCAACGCATCTCCCAAGATGTTGAGGGAGAGAACCGTCAAGAAGATGGCGAGGCCAGGGAAGACCGCCATCCACCAAGCCCGTCGTATGAACCTCTGTGCGTTATGCAACATGCGCCCCCAACTCATCACATTGGGGTCCCCTGCCCCAAGGAAGCTCAAAGAGGCCTCGACGATGATCGCGGTCCCCACGTCTAGGGATAAGGTGACCACGATCACGTGGAGGACATTTGGCAAGAGATGGCGGAGCACTATCTTTACACTATCTAGACCTATCGCCCTCGCCGCCGTGACGAACTCCATTTCCTTTAAATGTAATATCTCAGCCCGCACCAGCCGCGCCATGCGCGGCCACGTGATAAAACCGATAACTATCACGATGTTCCAGATGCTGCTCCCAAAGAAACTCACGATGACAAGAGCGAAGAGGAACATTGGGAGTGATTGGAACATCTCGCAGAGTTTCATCAGAATGTAATCAATGCGACCGCCGAAGAACCCGGAGACCGAGCCGATCAGCACCCCGATTAAGGAGGCCGTTGCCGCCGCGCTCAACCCAACCATCAGGGAGACTCTCGCCCCATAAACCACTCCGCTGAAAATGTCCCTCGCCAGGTCATCCGTTCCCATTGGGAAATCACGAGACGGTGGGGTGAAGGGCCGTCCCACCCCGGGTTCCAGGGGGTCGTGACTGGTCACCCAGTCGGCAGTGGCGGCGGTAATCCCGAGAAATATGATGAAGGCCAAGGCCAGGACTCCCGCCTTGTTCCTTTTGAACTCTCTCCAAAAATCCTTCATCTCCGCCCTTCAATCGTAATGAATGCGCGGGTCGAGCAGTGCATACAACACGTCAACGAGCAGGTTTATGATCACCACACCGATGGACATTATGATGAGAAGTCCCAACAATACCGGATAGTCACGCCGGTAAAGAGATTCGAACATCAGCCTCCCGAGCCCCGGCCAGCCGAAGACCGTCTCGGTCACCACGGCTCCAGTGAGCAGGGAAGCGAAGTTCAGACCTATCGCGGTTACCACGGGTAGAGAAGCATTGCGCAGAGCGTGCTTGAGGATCACGGACCCCTCCTTGAGCCCCTTGGCCCGCGCCACCATGACGTAATCCATGTTCAAAACTTCTCTCATATTTGCCCGTGTCAACCTCGCTATCAGTGCAAGCTGGTATACGCCCAAGCAGGTTACCGGAAGGACGAGGTGCGATGCCCAATCCAAAAGGCCCCTTCGGATTATGGGAACCCCCCCGACCGGTAGGACCCGCAGGAATACCCCGAAGATTAAAATCAGAAGCTGGCCAAACCAGAAGGTAGGGATTGAATAGCCGAAGACGGCTATCACCGTGTTAGTATAATCGATTGGGGAATAGGGATAGCTCGCCGCCAAGACCCCGAGGCTGATGCCGAGGATTGCCGCAAAGAGGATCGCCAAGCCAACAAGCAGGAATGTACGCCCAATCCTCTCGAAGATCACCTTTATTACCGGCTGTTGGTAGAAGTGAGAGAATCCCAGGTTCCCCTTGAATACGTTCCCGATGAAAATGAAAAACTGTTCCGCTAAAGGTTTATCCAACCCTAACCGCTCGCGTATCTGCTGAACGTACTCCTCCGTCACCTCCCCTCCGCCCTGGATAAAGATGAACACAGGATCCCCGGGGGCCAAGTGGAGGATGAGAAAGTTGAGGACCAGGACCAAGAGTACCACGGGGAATGCCCCAGCGATTCTCCTGATTATGTAGGGAGCCATTTTTAAGGAACGGCTGCGCCCCAGGCAGTGTACCTGGGGCGCAGCCATCTACCAAGCCCTCACTCGAGGGGCTTGACCTTGTTGAGGTGCATCCAGAGGTACCCTAGGACCCAGACTCCCTGGGGCTCCTCGGTGAACAGACCTTCCCGTATGGCGGTGGCGTTCAGGGGACCGAGAAGGAAGGAAGCTGGCTGGTCCCAGACGAGGAGCTCTTGCATGCGCTGGACGAGCTCCAAGCGTCGCCCTTTATTTAGTTCACTTATCATCAACTCAAAGAGGGCGTCGTACTCGGGATTGCTGTAGCCCAAGCAGTTAGCCCAGCTTATGCGCTTAATGTTTTCGGTGTGGAACCGCTTTAGGGTAGGAGGAGTGGGGCCGCTGCAGAATGGAATCAGAGTGGCGTCGAAATCCCAGCGCTGGAATACCTGTTCATGCCAGGCCGCATGCTCCAAGCTGATTATCCGCATGTCCACTCCGATCTTCTTGAGGTCTTCCTTGATAAGTTCAGCGACCTTGAGATGCTCAGGGTAACCGGTGGTGTGCTTGAGGGTCATGTGGAACCTCCAGCCACCTTCCTTAACGGTGTAACCCGCCTCGTCCAGGATCTTCTTGGCGAGCGCGGGATCGTAGCCGATTTGCCTCGCCTCGGGGTTGTACCACCACTCGGAGAAGGGGGTCGGGATAACGTAGCTATCGGGCACCTTCGCACCACCGTAATAAACGAGTTCAACGATCCTCTGCTTGTCTATCGCCGCCGTCAAAGCTCGTCTCACCGCGACGTCGTTAAACGGCTCCTGCCTCAGGTTGTAAGCGAGGATGAGGCTGACACCACAGGGTGAACCATGGAAGAATACCCGGGCGTTCGGCAGGTCGTTCAGCCTCTCCACCTCGCTAGCCGGGACCGTGAAGGGGATCCAGTCTACCTCTCCCGTCTCAAAGGCCATGGCCAAAGTCATTGGGTCGGGAATGATGCGGAAGATAATCCGGTCAATGTACGGGCCTTCGCCGAAATAACCCTCGTACCTTTCGAGGACGATGTGGCTGCCCTTGACCCACTCGACGAACTTGAAGGGCCCAGAACCCACCGGTTGGAAGTTGTAGGGGTTCGTGAGGGGATCGGTCCCCTCGTAGAGCTCTTTCTTCAGGACAGACGAACAGTGGGGGCCGATGCCGTCATAAGGATTGAGAAACTCGGGATACGGAGCCTTCAGATGGAAGACAACGGTGTAGGGATCCGGCGTCTCGATCCGGTCAATGACCGTGCCCAAGCCTCGGGCACATATGCTCCCATATTTGAGGGCGAGCTCAACGCTGAACTTCACATCCTCCGAGGTTATGGGGCTCCCGTCATGGAAAGTAGCATCACGTCGCAGGTAGAAAGTGTAGGTCAAGCCATCAGACGAGGCCTCCCAGGACTCCGCGAGATCGGGCACCGGCTGGAAGTTCTCATCGGCCTGAATCAAGGAGCTGTACAGCCGATACCCGACCACCCAGTCAAGGAAGGTACACGCGAAGACGGGGCTCAACCCCCGAGGATCCGCGGGGATGCCGACGACGAGGGTTTTCTTCCCCGCCGCCTGGGTTACCCCACCGAGCACCAATAGCACAACCAACACGGCCAAAAGACTCCGCTTCAAACCGACCACCTCCCTATGGAGAGGATTTTAAGCTTTTGTCGGCCAAGTCAGAGACTCCCTGAATGCTGAACTCGCTGAGTTTCAAGAATGCGCTCTTGTTATAGACACAGCCGCTTCCTTGGCAAAATCTTTTGGTCATCTCTATGCGAAACCTGCCCGTTCTTTTTCCGAGGATATTCCCCCGGATCAACCCCATACCTTTTTGGAAACCAAAAGATTGTAGACAACGGAACCAGAAGCCACAACTGGATCTAAAACGACGACACCCAGCTCCCGGTGGATCAAGGGGGCGATGCCGATAGTCGAGAAGCCCGTACAGCCCAGGGCGATCACGTTACACCCCTCTTTCAGTAGGTGTTCTGCGGCCTGTAGAACCGCTTCCTTTTTCCATTTCAGATCCAAGGTCGAGCACACTCCCGCGACCTTCTTCCAAGGGGGGTCGCCGAGTCTTTCTCGCAACGGGCGGGGGACACCATCGGTGATAGTGATCACCCCCACCTTGCCTCCCAAAGCCCGTGCTATAGAGGCCAAGCTCTCCCCTGAGCCGACAACGGGGACGCTGACCTCCCTCCTGAGCTCTGCTACGCCCGGATCAGCGACACAACTCACGATTATCGCGTCGACCGAGTTCTCTATTTCCCGGGCGAGCCGGGGAACTTTCAGGGCAGCGAGCGCCTCTGTCTCCTCGTCGTAAACCCCATGAGGTTGGTCTTGTATGCACTTCGAAATGGCCCGAAGCTCCGGAAAGAAGCTCTCTATCAATTTGCCGTGTCGCTCGACCTCTTCCCTTTCCTTGAGGGAAATAACCCTTATCACCCCAACCCTCAACATAACATAATGATTATATTAGATAATGTCCCTCGCCGAGAGGCCATCCCTAGCTTACAGCATAACAAACAAGTTTTTCTTTTGTTGGAACCCACGGGACCCGAGCTTTCCAAAATTTGTTCAACTTTTCGTCGTATTTTCTCGTTATTTTCTCGAAAATCGTATAAATAAAACTAAATCTTGACATTTTTCGCGAAATAAAGGATAATTTAAAGGGAGATAAGGTGCATTCACTAGACGAACTCGACTACAAGATCATCGATTTATTGCAAAGGGATGGAAGGGTGCCGAACGTCGAGCTCGCACGTCAGCTCGGTGTTTCGGAGAGCACCATCCGTCGGCGTATCGATCGCTTGGTCAACGAGGGGTACATCCGCATCGCGGCCATCGTCGATCCACTCAAAGTCGGGATGAACACTGTGGCCCTCATCCATCTCGATGTGGATCTGCGCCATCTGGACGAGGCCGGTGCCATGTTGGCCGCGATGCCCTGTGTCCGCGTCGTGGCCTTTGTCACAGGAGTGGACGACATCATCATAGAGACTGTCTTCCCCTCCACCCAGGAGCTCTTCCTATTTCTCAAAGACAAGCTCCCGAAGATCCCCGGAGTTCGAAACGCTGAAACCTCGCTTCTCCTCAAGCTCCTGAAGAGAAGCTACGAGTGGTTGCTTCCGTATCAAGCGATGTCCGATGGATGTGGCGATGAACACTTCCTGAAGGGGGGTGAAAGCCGTCTCAAATAAGTGCCTTTTCGCATTGATGATGTGGAGGAGGTGAGAGGATGCGGAAGCTTCAAGGATTGTTGGTCGGTCTCCTGTTCTTGTTCCTGATGGTGGTGGCTTGGGGGGAGGAGGCAAAGTACGGCGGAACTCTGGTCGTAGCCCTGGGCACTGACATCCCTATCTTCGATTGTGTCTATTGCCATGGCATTCCCAATCTGGGCATCATCCACTTGGTTACCCAGGGCCTGACCCGGGTAAACCCGACGGGCGGGGAACCCAAGGTCCTCCCGGTACTGGCTACCTCCTGGGAACAGTCTCCCGAAGATCCGCGAGTCTGGATCTTCCACTTACGGGAAGGCGTTAAGTTCCACGATGGAACCCCGTTCAATGCCGAGGCCGTCAAGTTCAACATAGAACGGATGCTCGATCCGGAGACCGGGGCCCTCGCCAGATCCGCCTTCGCGATGATCAAATCGGTGGAAGTAGTGGACGAGTACACCGTCAAGATTATCACCAAGGAACCCTTCGCGGCCTTACCTGCCCAATTGGCCTACTCACCCATGTGCATAAACAGCCCCACCCAGGTACAAAAGCTGGGCAACAGAGATTATCACAAAGCCCCCATGGGCACGGGGCCTTTCAAGTTCGTACACCACATAAGAGGCCAAGAGATCCTATTGGAGGCGAATGAAGGGTACTGGGGTGGAAGGCCCAACCTGGACGCCATCATCGTAAAACCAATTCCCGAAGCAGCTTCACGGCTCATGGCACTTGAGGCGGGCGAGGTCCAGGTGGCCTACCACGTCCCGCCCCGCGACGCCAAAAGGTACATAGAGAACCCAGAGTTGGGCATCGACATTTTGACCCCTCCCCAGCAACGTCGGATGTTCATCGGTCTGAATGTCCAATGGGGGCCCTTCAAGGATCCCAGGGTCCGGCAGGCCTTGAACTACGCTGTCGATAAAGAGGCGATCATCGAGAACATCTTCCTCGGCCTGACGAAACCGATGGACTCGCCGATGCCACCCACGGCTTTGTGCTACACCCCCGCTAAGTACTACGAGTACAACCCCGAGAAGGCGAAGGCACTCCTAGCAGAGGCGGGGTATCCCAACGGGTTCGAAGTGACACTACACTACGGCCCAGGGAGATACCTGATGGACACCGAAGTCGTGGAGGCAGTGCAATACTATCTTGAGCAGGTCGGGGTTAAAGTCAAAGTGGTTCCTCTCGAGTGGGCAGCTTACGGGGCAATGATGAGAAAGCCTCTGGAGGAGAATAAGCTCCAGATGTTCTTCATCGGTTGGGGTTTGCCGACGTTGGACCCCGAGCTCGGGGTTGGGCCTTTCAGCAAGGCCGCTTGGGCTCCCGGACTGAATTGCATGTTCTATAGTAACCCCGAGGTTGAAGAACTCATCAAGGCTCAGAGAGCCGCGACCACTTTGGAGGAACGCTGTGAGATCGTGAAACGAATCCAAGAACTTATCATGGAGGACGCGCCGTTCATTGCTCTTTACTACGAGCCCCAGATCCATGCGAAGAGGCGCGAGGTCAAGGACTTCGTCATTTCAGTGACGGAGCGGATAGATGAGGTTCTCATCCGTGACACCTGGATTGAGAAAGAGAAGTGAGGAGAGGGGAGTCGCCCGTGCAGGGGGCGACTCCCCTTTTGATCAGTAATGGGTCGTTACATCCTATACCGTCTGTTTCTGACTTTATTTGTCTTAGTCGGCATCACGATCCTGGTTTTCGCAATGATAAGGCTCGTCCCCGGTGACCCCGCGGAGCTTTTGGCCGATCAGTGGGCCACTAAAGAGCAGATAGAGTTCTTGAGGCGCACCTGGGGCCTGGATAAGCCACTCCTGATCCAATACCTCGTATTTGTGGGGAATTTACTCCATGGAAATCTGGGCGAATCGATCGCCTCTAATATGCCCGTGGCGTACGAGATCGCAATGCGCTTCCCCAATACCCTCAAACTAGCAGTGGCAGGAATGGTCATCGCCGTGGTCATAGGGGGGATTGCGGGGATCGTCTCCGCTACTAAACCGTACTCGCTTTTCGACAATGTGGCCATGGTGCTCGCCCTCATAGGTGTATCGACCCCGGCCTTTTGGCTGGGACTCATGATGATCCTCCTCTTCTCGGTCAAGCTGAACTGGCTCCCCTGTACCGGGGCTGACACTCTAAAACATCTTGTCCTCCCCGGCTTGACTCTCGGGCTCCTGGCGGCCGGGATAATTGCCAGACAGACCAGATCTAGCATGCTGGAGACGTTACAACAGGATTACATAACAACTGCCAGGGCCAAGGGGTTGAGAGAGGCGGCAGTTATCTACAGACACGCCCTCAAGAATGCTTTGATCCCAGTGGTAACCGTTGTGGGCCTGCAGTTCGGACGTCTCCTGGGCGGGACAGTTCTGGTGGAGACCGTTTTCAGTTGGCCAGGCATGGGGAGGCTGATGGTCGATTCCATCTTCACGCGAGACTATCCCGTTATTCAGGGAGCTGTGCTCGTATTCGCCACGGCCTTCTCCCTGATCAACCTCGGAGTGGACCTCCTCTATGGCTTCATAGATCCACGGATAAAGTATGAATAAAGAAAAAATTTTTTTAAGAATTCGGAAGAGAAGGGCATTGAGGACCCTCCTAAGGAACAGGTCGGCAAAAGTCGGTATGGTTATTGTTTCATTGGCTATCTTGACAGCCATCTTTGCGCCCCTTATTGCCCCCTATGACCCCCTGAAGGCCAATTTACGCGAGATGCTACAAACCCCGTCGTTACGGCATCTCTTGGGAACGGACGAGCTCGGAAGGGATATATTGAGCAGGATCATCTATGGCAGCAGGATCTCCTTGACATTGGGCGTTGTCTCCGTGGGCATAGGCCTGATGGGAGGGCTTCCACTGGGGGCTGTTGGGGCCTATTACGGCGGCCTGGCGGATCTGATAATCATGCGTTTTATCGACATACTTTTGGCTTTCCCCGCGATATTGCTCGCCATAGTGGTCGTAAGCATTTTGGGCCCCGGTCTCTACAATGCCATGATCGCTGTGGGCATTTCTCAACTCCCCTTCTACGCCCGCTTGATAAGAAGTGTAGTTCTCTCGATAAAGGAAACGGAGTTTGTCGAAGCTGCCCGAGCCCTGGGCGCTGCTGACTCGTGGATCCTCTTTCGACATATTGTCCCCAACGCCATTGGTCCGATAATCGTTCAGGCAACCCTCAATGTGGCCTCCGCAATCCTCTCCGCAGCGGCCCTGGGATTCTTGGGCTTGGGAGCCCAGCCTCCCACTCCGGAGTGGGGAACTATGCTCAGCAAGGGACGTGTCTATCTACGCGTGGCACCACATGTCACCACTTTCCCCGGTTTGGCGATCCTCCTCACGGTGTTGGGATTCAACCTATTGGGGGACGGATTAAGGGACGCTTTAGATCCCCGCATGGTGAGGATGAGGAGATGAAACCCGCCTTAATGGGGCGGAAACAACGGAAAGGAGGTCTTCATGCTTTCACGCGATGAGTACCTCAAACTGCCCTTGGAAGAGCGACTGATCAAGCTCGACCCGGAGCAGCATGAACGAGCGGAACGGCTCTTCGAGGAGTTGATCACCGTCGATCTACATACACACATGTTCGGCTCCCTCGATTTCCACTTCGACTACGAACTCGTGCGCCAAACCGGCATAACCTGTTGCTTCGAGGCAGTCCCCGGAATTCCAGAAGATTTCGAGGACTCAATAGAACTGCTCGGAAAGTACCTCTACCACGTGTCGAAGGAGCCCGGTCTGGTCCTCGCCACCTCGGCCGGGGACATCCGCCGGGCGAAAGAAGAGAGGAGGCAAGCCTTCATGTTCCAGCTTGAGCCCCAGACCGTGGGCGAGAGGTTGGAGCTAGTCGACGTGGCCTATGGAATGGGGGCCCGCATGATGCTCCTCACCTTCAACACGAGGAACTACGTGGGCGATGGTTGTGCGGAACGAACCGATAGCGGGCTAAGCTATTTCGGGATCGCGTTGGTGGAGAAGTTGAACGAGCTCGGCATCCTCATCGACCTCTCCCACTGCGGGATTCAGACGACCCTCGACGCCATAAAGCACTCCAAGGCCCCGGTGCTCTGCAACCATACCGGGGCCCGGGCGCTATACCCCCGCTGCAAACGGCTCAAGACTGACGACGAACTCAAAGCCTTGGCTGATAAGGGCGGGGTCGTGGGCGTGTCGGCGATCCCGAACCAGCTGAGTGGCAACCCCGAACAGGGGATCGAGGACGTCCTCAATCACGTCGACTACATCGTGAAGCTTATCGGCATAGATCACGTTGCCATCGGTACCGACATCGTCTTCCATGACCAGGTCGCGGCCCATCGGTCGATGGCCAAGTCCAAACCCTTCGACCTCGAGAGGCTGGGGATCACGTTGGCGGCCGATTACATGTACGGGATCGAATCGCCCCTAGAGTGGAAGAACATCATCCGAGGATTGGTGGCACGGGGATACTCCGACGAAGAGATCGCGAAGATCGTGGGAGGCAATGCCCTCCGCATCATCGAAGAGGTGGTGGGTTAAGGAAGGAAAATGGCAAAAGGTTTCACGCGCGAGATCGCCGCCTTCGTAGCAGGGACTTCTTTCTCTGACTTATCCTCGAAGGCGTTGGCCAGGTTGAAGTTGCACATACTCGATGCCCTGGGGATCGCCTTGGGTGCCTACGGCACGGGCCACCGAGTCATCGAGGGTCTCTTCGAGCTAGCGCAGGAGTGGGAAAGAGATGTGGGACCCAGGGCAACAGTTCTGGGTTCGGGATTTCAGGTCCCCTGTCCCGAAGCGGCAATGGTGAACGCCGTTTTGACCAACTTCCTCGATTTCAGCGATGGTCATTTCATGGGCGGTCACATCAACGACCGCCTCGTCCCGGTTGCGCTCGCCGTCGCCGAGTCCACCGAAGCCTCGGGGAAGGAATTCTTAACGGCCCTTAGCGTGGGATATGAGGTCTACATCGAACTTTCCTACCAGCTCTTCGCCCAGGTGGAGGCCGCCTCCGTCGCCCTCCCCTACTTCGTGATGTTGGGAACCCTGGCGGGTGCAGCGGTGGCCGGGAAGCTGTTGGGGCTCGGGGAGAAAGAGATAGCTGGGGCCCTAGGATCGGCGGCATCTATCCAGATTGGTGGAGCCCAGTATGTGCTCAGCGGTGGACATGAAAAAGACCTCTGTCCGGGCCACGAAGCCCACCGGGCGGTCCTCGCGGCCCTACTCGCCCAGAAGGACATCCTGGGTTCGGGCGACATCCTCGAGGGCGAGAGAGGCATTTCCCAGTCCCTAGGGGTTAAACCTGCCGCCCCCTCCTCGGGGCTCGGGAGAGGGGAGAGAATTTGGGAGTGCTACATCAAACCGTTCCCAGCTTGCCGTTACCTCCATGCATCCATCGAGGCAGCCATGAAGATCGTAGATGAACATGGGTTTAGCCCTTCCGAGATCGTCAAGGTTACGGTAAGGACCAACAGTTCCTCGGCCAAAAGGGACAGTCATGTGATAAGATCCCACGTCAATGCTATTTTCAGCCACTCTTATCAAGTGGCAACGGTACTCTGGGAAGGCCGTCCCGACCTCCCAACGGCTTGGGAGGGAAAGCTACACGATCCCTCCTTTCTGGAACTCATGCGGAAAGTCGAGGTCCTGGCCACCCCGGAGTACGACGAACTCTTCCGAAAGAGATCGCTGACACAGCCCCCTTGGCCGGCGGATGTAGAAGTAATCTTGAGGGATGGCACCCCGTATCGTTCGCAGGTTCTTCTGCCCAAGGGGGATCCCGGGAATCCCATGTCCCCGGAAGAAGTCCGGCGGAAGTTCGCGGATCTCGCGAAGAAAGCCCTCCCCGAGGATAGACTGACTGAGGTGATCGAGGCAGTCGAGGGGCTGGAGGAGCTCCCCGACGTGAGGAATTTAGTGCATCTGCTCGTGGTCGCGGAAGGCTGAAAGGGGGTAGTAGATGCAGGTACTGATCATCGGGGGAACGCGCCGCTGTGGTCCCTACATCGTGAGAGATCTCGTGGAACGGGGCCACACCGTGATCTGCTACCACAGAGGACAGCACAACGTAAGTTTTACCGACGAGGTCCTCTACATACACGGCGATCGGCGGGACCACGAGACCTTCAAACAGCAGGTGGCGAAGCTCGAGGTCGACGCGGTAATCGACATGATTGCGATCGACGACCGAGACGTGAGGGCCGTGGTCGAGGTTTTCAAGGGGAGGATCGGGCGCTACATCTGTATCAGCAGCTACGAAGTTTACGAAGCCTTCGAGGCGGCCTGGAAACACGTACCGAGCGCACAACCGGTGCCCATCCCCGAGGAAGCCCCCAAGCGGGGGGAACTCTTCCTCTACGGTCCGGACTTTCATTACGACAAATTGCTGGTCGAGAAAGAGGCCTTGGAGGCCCATGAGAGAGGAGATTTCGCGGTCACGATCCTCCGTTGGCCTGCCCTTTACGGCCCCAGGGACGTGACCCCGCGGGAGTGGTACTATGTGCGACAAGCTCTCGATGGCCGGCGTCAGATCCCTGTCCCCGAGGGGGGACAGGCCCTCTTCCCACGGGGATACCTTAGGAATATGGCACACACCGTGGTATTGGCTCTGGAGAGAGAGGAAGCGGCGGGCGGCATTTATAACGCTGCCGACACCCGCGCGTTAAGCTTGCGGCAGATCGTGGAACTGATAGGCAAGATTATGGATCATGAGTGGGAAATTGTCCCAGTTCCCCGGAGGCTCCTTCCCCACGTGCCACAGACCCAGGGGAGGCCCTTCTCGTGTGATCCCTATGACATCGAACCGCACCTCCTTCTGGACCTTACCAGGATCAGGACAGAGCTTGGGTACCACGATCTCGTCCCCCCAGAGGAGGCCTTGGAGGAGACGGTGAAGTGGCTGTGTGAACGTCCCCCACGGGACGACTGGCTCCACGTCGATTACGGAGCTCTCGATGAGGCGATCAGGGTGACCACTGGAGGGGAGTAATGGGGGCACTCGAGCGTGTCCTCTCGGGGGTCGTTCGGGAATGCACTGCGCTGAGAGGAGGGGAGAAATGTCTTTTGGTCACGGACCATAGGGCCACAGGTCTCCGGCGGGCCCTCGAGGCGGCGGTGCGGTCTTGTGGGGGGGTCCTTTCCATCGTAGAGGTCCCCGAGCAAGGCTACCCTGGGGGTCACCTCCCCGAAGGATTAGAGGAGAGGATGGCGTCTGCGGACGTCGTCTACATACTCACAGGCAAGCTCTTCCCCCACGGCCCTCGCTGTGTGGCAGCGAGGGCGGGGGCCAGAGTCCTCTCCCTTTGCATGGTGGACGAGGGGGTGGCCCTCCGGGCGTTGGATCTCGACTATATGGAGCTTTCCCGGGTCACCCGGACCCTGGCGGAGGGCCTCGCCGAGGCAGACGAGGTGTTCATAACTACATCTTCTGGGACCGAGCTTCGTTTGAAGGTGAGGGGACAGCCGGCGATGGCCATTGACGGCCTGGCGCGGGAACCCGGAAGGATCTCCGCCCTCCCCGCCGGGGTGGCCGCCGTGTTACCCACCCCAGAGACGGCCCAAGGGCGGGTCGTACTGGACGGAAGCCTCGCCTCCCTCGGCCTCTTGAGTGAGCCAATTGTGCTGGCGGTGGAGAGAGGGAGGGTAGTGGAGGTCCAGGGTGGGGCCGAAGCCGCGGAGCTCCGGAGGGCGTTCGGAAAGGATGCGAACGCCATTTGTATCGCTGAATTCGGGATAGGGACCAATCCCAAAGCGATCTATACCGGAAATTTGGTTGAGGATGAGCGGGTGAGGGGATCGGCGCACATCGGATTCGGGGGGAATACTCACCTGGGTGGCACAATCGAAAGCAATTTTCACCGGGACGGAACACTCAGGGCGCCGACCATCTACCTAGATGGCGAGTTGATCGTGAAAGACGGTAAACTTGTTCCATAACGAACTCGGTAATCCTCATGGTCCAAATTTTAGGATCGCGTACCGCTAAGGGTTGTCAATCGGGTTCCTCCTGGAAGTTAAGCGCCCGTTTGCACTTCCTCTGTACAGGAGTCCCCGTTCCTCTTACATCCCATAGAGGAGGGCCATGAAACTTCGCACAAGGCCGTCCACCTTTCGGATGCTCACTCCGTGGGCACAGGCCTTTTGCACCAATGAAAGCAGGACCCGCCCCCACGGCTCCAGAAGGCTCGGATTGTATGTCCCCCTTCCTCAGCGAGGTGAACAGTCCTCCACCCGGACGCCCCAGCGATGTTTTCAGTACCCATTTTGACAGGCTTTGCGTGCGCGGTGTGCTGGTAGCGTTCGGTCCCGGATCTCCCCGCTTACCTCGAGCTCAGGCGACGCTTGGGCCAATAGCCCAACCTGCAGGGCATCGAGCTGTTTCCTGTCCTTGTAATTGCTTGGAAGCTCCAAAGTGACATCCTTGGGTCGGTCACCGGTGGTCGTTCTCCCTTTCTCGGCAGCTTTTACTCCATGAAGAAATCAACCGATGGCTAACCCCTCTCAGGATCTCCGCCTGACCATTTGCACCCCGCAACCTGTGGTCACCGGTTACATCACTGCCGGGACACCATCGTCAGGGGCACACGCTTTCATAACATCTTACTCACTACCGTGGTCCCGCTCTTGGCAAAGAGGGGGGCAAAAAGGGGCGGGATGTTCCCGCCCCCAAAACGGGCACAAAAGACCAAGGGCCCTATTTCATTCGGCGCCCACCGTCTCTTCGGCCGGGGCGAAGAGCTCCTTGAAGGCGTAAGAGAGGGAGACCACCAAGGTCTCGCCGGGCTCATCCTGGAGGACGTAGGCGGCATCAACGGAGAGGTCCGCGATCACAAGGCCGGCCCCCACGGTGAAGGTGGCGTTCTGGAAGTCGGTGCCGGGGATGATGGCGCCGGCGCGGATCTCGAGCATCTCGATGAGCAGAAGCCCCAGGCCGAAGTTGATGGAGTCGAGCTCCATGTCCACGAAGCAGGCATCCAAGGCGAGCTTGGCCGCGCCCTCGAGGAAGGAGAACGCGAGGCCCGCCCGGTAGACGGGGGAGATGTCCGGGGCGGCGATGTCCAGTGCGGCGAAGCCGAAGGAGAAGGTATCGGCTACGGGGACGATCAAGCCCACGTCGAAGCTGAAGGAGCTGGAGGAATCCTCGGCGAGCGTTTCTATGTAGTACTTGGCGTTGAAGCCCAGGTCGACCTCGAGGCCCTCGCCCAGCGGGAGGGAGAGGGCGACGGTGCCGAGGAACATGTTGGCAGAGTAGAGCTCACCGGCGGAGGCCATGCCCCAGGCGAGGCCGACCCCGAAGCCCTCGAAGGTGGTGCCCAACGCGGCGTACTGGAAAGGAACCCCCTCGAAGCCCGGGGCGGTGAACTTGGTGGCGGTGGCACCACCGACCCACAGGCCCTGGATCCTGGCCAGACCGGCGGGGTTCCACAGCGCCCCGGTGGCATCATCGGCCAAGGCCACGAAGGCACCACCCATTCCATAGGCCTTCGCCCCGTGGCCGCCCTGGAAGACGATGGTCCCCCCAGCCCCCAGTGCGGCCCAAGCGAAAAGCCCAAAGATAACCGCTGTAATCGCTATCCTTTTCATCTTCTTCTCCAACCTCCCTTCTTATGATCCGAGAGGGGGCTGGGGATTTACCCAGCCCCCTCTTCTCCTTCCTTTCAGCGCTTGATGTAGACAAAGCCGCGGAAGGTCCAGGCGGCGTCGCCGCTCTCCACTACCGCGACGTAGATGTAGGCGCCGTTGCGCAGGTCGCCGCCGTCCCAGGCCACCGAGCCGGTGTTGGTGCCGGAGACCTCGGCGACCACGCGGCCCAGGAGGTCATAGATGGTGACGGTGAACTTGTCGGCCACCGCACCGGCGGGCTGGGCGAGGATCTGGAAGGTGACGGAAGTGGCGAAGGGGTTAGGGGTGACCTCGATGCCGGTGACGTTCTCCAGCTGGGCGGGGAGAACCTGGGCGGTGTCGGAGACGGTCTTGCCGCCGGGGAAGGGCTGGGTGTAGGTGACGGTGATGGTGCCGGAGATGTCCTCGGGGAGGGTGTAGGTGACCTGGAAGTCGTTCTCGGGGGCACCGGGCTTGGCGGGAATGGAGTCCCAGGTCTGGAGGGCGGTGCCGTTGAGGGTGAGGACGAGGACATCGGTGCCGGAGATCTGGGAGGCACCGGTGAAGACGTCGTCGGTGACAGTGATGGTCACCGTCTCACCGGCGATGTAGGAGTCCTTGTCGAACTCCACCTTCACCAGACGCTCGGGCGGGGTGACGCCCTCGGCGCCGCCGCTCGCGACCTTGATGGAGATGATGGAGACGTCGGAATGGTTGGAGGGATCCTGATAGAAGGCCATGATGGTGTCCTCGGGCTGGGAGCCGAGGTTGCCGTCACCGGGGTGGCGGGCGTCGGCCACCAGCACACAGGTGGTGGAGCGGAAGATGCCGGAGTTGGGGGAGGTCTCCTTGAGGTCCATCCGCTCCCAGGTACCCCGCTGCGCGTTCCACATGAAGATCTTCACCGTTTCCATAAGCCCGGTGATGGATTCGTCCCGGTTGTCGTCACCGTCACCATCGAGAATGCCCAGGTAGACATTGGCCAGGGCACCATTCGGCGTCAGCCGGTCGGAGTCACCGACGTCGAGAGCTGCCATGTCCGGTCCGTTTACCCACCAAATGGGGGCACTGTCTTCTTGAGCATCGGGGATACCATCGCGGTCGCCATCATCACCAGCCTCAGCATCCTTGTTCCAATTGCCGCTGATGAGCTCGGACATGAGGGGATTCTCATTCTGGTCGGGATCTACGACCTCGAGGTAGAGGTTGCCGCTCAGCGGGATCACGTCCACGTACTCATAGCGGCCGTTGAGGAACCGCATGTGGTGGGTCTCGCCGTCGAACACCTGGGTGTCGTAGACCTTTACCGTGTCGAAGGAGACGTCCCATACCTGGTTCCGGGAGGCCGCCTGGTTGATCTCCGGCGGGAAGTCGATGTCACCATCGCCGTCCTGATCACCGATCACCGTGTTACCAACGACCGTCGGATTGGCCTTGGCGGCGTCGGTGATGCCATCGCCCAACATGTTGAGGTCCTCCTGGCGGTAATCCAGGGAGTTATAGCGGACGTAGATGGTGTCCTCGTTGAAGGCCTGGAACTTCCAGTCGTCGAACACCAGCTGGTACCCACCGATGGCATCCCACACCGGCTCCAGGGGCATGGCCGCCATGGAGGCGAAGATACCGGCGTCGTTGGCCACCTCATCCAGGATCCAATACTCGGAGTCGTCCTCGTTGTGCGGGTCACAGAGCCCGACCACGACCTTGTCCTGGCAGCAGGCCTCGATGTTGGCGTCGGCGTCGTAGACGCGGACGTAGAGGCCCGTGTGGGCACCGATCTTCACCTCATCGATGGGGTTGCCCATGGAGTCGGTGAAGTAGACCTCGGACTTGGGGCGCTCGTAGACCTGGGCGGTGGTGAGAGAGAAGTCGTCGAAGTCGTTGGGGTCGAGATAGTAGAAGGCCAGGGTGGTGCCGGCGGGGAAGCGGGCGAAGCCCAGAAGCTGCTGGAGGTCCTCCAGGAGGCCGAAGTCGTAGACGAACACACCACTGTCGGGCGCCGTCTCCCAGGCGAAGAAAAGGACCGGAGCCACGAATCCACTGCCAGCGGGTGGAGATGCGTTTGGATCAAGCCAGCTGTTCGGGTAGTCGAGGTAACGGGGACCATCATAAATATTGTACCAACGGATAGGCACATTAACAGGTACTCCATTTTTCTCTACCCCGCCGAATAACTTGAGGGCGCAGAAGGTAGTGATAGAGTCGGTCTGGCCGGAATCGGGGATCCAGGAGCCGGGGTTGACGATGAGGAAGAACGGGACGTACTCGATCTCGGTGGAGTTGAGGTTCTCGTCCTTGTCCACGATGGTGACGCGGACGTTGCACATCACACCGCAACCGTACTCGAGGAT
>Ga0209426_1000789_pt1 | contig 26306 bp, 15 predicted proteins | sample Deesub1362B_J571_FD_187697 | JGI IMG/M metagenome (GOLD analysis project Ga0209426, IMG submission 187697) | Deep oceanic, basalt-hosted subsurface ecosystem from Juan de Fuca Ridge flank, Pacific Ocean, CORK Borehole 1362B_J2.571 (SPAdes)... ...
CCAGTCCCGCCTGTTTACGGCGGGGCGGATCAGGTGTGTCCGAACTCCTGTCTAAACCCCAGCACCCCTCCCCCACTCGCCGATTCGCCGACTCGCCAACCCGACGACCCGCCCCAACCGACGCCCCACTTTACACTCCGTTTACCTTCCCCTTACCCCATTTTGAAACCGGCAGCGCATACTGAGGGGCGACGGGCCTCGCCGAACCGAGGCCCAATCCCGTCGTCAAGGAGGTGGTGCAATGCGTACGAAAGCCCTCAGCAGCCTTGCCCTGGTAGCCGTGATGGTGCTGCTCCTGGCCCCAACAGGCCCGGTCGCGGCCCAGGGCGGGACGATCATCGGCACGGTGACTTCGCCTGGCGGGTATCCGCTCCCATCCGGCACCCGCGTCAAACTGTTCGATCCCGGCGGATGGGAGGTCTTCGGGCAGGCGAACGTCGATCTGGACACCGGGGCCTTCTCCCTGGGTCCGGTCCCCAACGGCCTCTACGTCCTCAAAGCGGTCCCCCCCACCGGTTCCGGCTACACCCAGTCGGAGCCGGTGCCGGTCTCGGTGATCAATGGACCGGTGGACGTTGGTGAGGTGGGGTTGACGGAACCGGAGGTCTTCGGCACCGTCACCGCGCCGGACGGCACCACGCCGGTCACGGCGACGGTGCGGGTCTTCGCCGGGGACGGTACGCTGGTCCAGCAGGCCGACGCCTCCGGCGGCTCCTTCCTCCTCGGCGGGCTCCCTGCCGGCTCCTACGGCCTCCGCGCCTCCCCCGCCACCGACGATCCCTACTGGCACTCCCCCCTGATGCCGATCACGGTGGACGGCTACACCCAGACGGTCACGCTCACCCTCACCGCGGCCGACCTCTACGGGGTGGTCACCGATCCGCTGGGGAACCCGGTCCCGGAGGCGACCGTCTACGCCGTCCGGCTGGACGGAGATTCCCCGCGGCGGCAGGACCGCACCAGTGACACTGGTTACTACGCCATCGGCGGCCTCGTCACCGGCACCTACCGGATCGTGGCTGCGCCGCCCTGGTACGAGGGCGCGCTGCTCCCATCGGCGCCGGTCACCGTCACCCTGCCACCCACCCCACAGGAACATGACCTGGTCCTCCGCGCCCCGCCCAAGGTGGTCACCGGCACGGTGAAGACCAACACCGGGGTGCCGGTGGAGAACGCGCAGGTGGTGGCCCACCGGCTAGACAAAGGGGGACGGGCTGAGGCCCTCACCGGCTCCGACGGCACATACCGAATCGACCTCTCCGACGGCCTGTGGTCGCTGACGGTGCGGCCGATCAGCACGACCACCCCCTCCGAGTGGGTCTATCCGAACCCACCGCAGTTGGTCCACTTCCAGCACAACGCCGAGCCGGAACGCAAGCAGGTCGACTTCACCGTCCTCACCGCCGACGCGCGGGTGGTCGGACGGGTGGAACTGCCCAACGGGTCCGTGCCGACTTTCACCGTCACCGTCTCGCTCCACAACGACGAGGGGATCGGTCGCCGCACGACCATCAGCCCGACCACCGGCACGTTCGAGATCGGTATCCCCAGCGGCGGCTACAAGGTCTGGGTGACGCCGGATGACCCTGGTTATATGGGCCCCGTCGTCGACCCGATCCAGGTCCCGCCCAACGGGACACTCGACCTGGGGACCCTGACGCTGCTGGAGCGGGACGCGGTGATCACCGGCACGGTCACCGATGAGCACGGCGTCGGTGTCCCCGGCATCCCCGTCTCCGCCTGGCGGCCTGGCGCACCGGGCGGCGCGGAGGCGGTCACCGGACCCGACGGCGGCTACGTCCTCTCCGTCGTCGCCGGAGAGTGGCAGGTGCAGCCTTCCCCCGGACCCGACCAGCCCTACCTCTACACCGGCCCCGGCGCGCGAGTGGTGATCTCCGCCACGGAGGTCATCAGCGGGGTGAACTTCTCCCTGCTGACCGCCGACGCCGCCATCGTCGGCTTCCTCGCCGATGAGGAGGGCAACCCCGTGACCGACGCCGAGGGCTGGGCATCTGCGACCGCCGTCCTCTCGCCGACGATCCGTAACGGCGCACCCGTCGAGGCCGGCACGTTCACCATCCCCGTCCCTGGCGGAACCTACCGAGTGGCGGTCCACCTCCCGGCGGGCAGCCCCTACATGTCGGCCGGGGAGCGGTCGGTATCGGTCGCGCCCGGCGAGACGGTCACCGTGACCCTGACGGTCAAAGAAAAGGACGCCCGGATCGTCGGCGCGCTGTGGGATCCACGCAACGAAGACGTGGTCGAAGGTGTGGACGCCGGTGTGCTGGCCTGGATGGCGGGGAACTGGGTCGGAACGGCAGTGGATCCCGGCAACGGCACCTTCGAGTTGGATGTAGCGGCGGGGGTGTGGCATCTGGGCTACCGGGTGGACCCCCAGTCGGGCTACGTGGGGCTGATCCACCACAAGAACGTCCCGGTGGCCTCCGGTCAGACCGTGCCCGTCTCGCTGCCGGTGGTGGAGCGGGATGGGGTGATCACCGGCACGGTGCTGGGGCCGGACGGCGCGCCGCTGGTCGGCGCGACGGTCGTGGCGGAAGGGGTCGGTCCACAAGTGGACAACCTTCACTTCAGGACGCGGTCGGGCGAGGAGGGGATCTTCCGCCTGTCCGTACCCCACGGCACCTACCGCCTCGGCGCCACCGCCGCCCTCACGGACGCGATCCAGCCGGCGCTACACCGTGTGACCGTCCCTCCGGACGGCGTCTCCGGCGGTCACGTCCTTCAGTTCCGCCACCCCGACGCGGTCATCTCCGGCACGGTCCAGATCAGCGGCACGACCTCCATCACCGGTACCGTCCTCATCTGGGGCTGGTCGGAGGACGACGGCTTCGTCACCGCCCGCGCACCCGTGACCGGCTCGGTGGGAGTCTACAGCCTGGACGTCGTCTCTAACACGACCTGGCACCTGGGCGCGGTATACGAGACACGGAGCCAGTACTGGATCGGTCGGGCGGAGGTACCGCTAGGGGCAGGCGATGCTACACAGGATCTGGTGCTGACCGGACCGTACCCCAAGCCTGCGCCGGTAGCGGTCACCTTCGACGCCTCCCAGCCGCAGCGGATCCTGCTCGACGACGGCACCTACATTTACATCCCCGCCGGAGCGATGCCGGTCGAGGGCCAGGTCACGCTGCGCATCCTCCCCATCGCCACGCTCCCCCACCAACGACACGCTAACGTCTACCGGTACGGCTACGCTTTCACGGCGGTGGACGAACGGGGTGAGCCGATCACCGAGCACTTCAACCAGGACGTGATCATCGGCTTCGCCTACGACGAACGGGAGTTGTGGGCGATGGGGATCAGCGAGCACTTCCTGAAGCCCGCCTACTTCTCGACGACGGCGAACAGGTGGACCTTCCCCGAGAGTTACGTGATCGACACGGAGGCCAACCGGGTGGTGATGCAGATCGACCACTTCACCGACTTCGCCCTCACCGGCGCGCCCGGCTTCCAGGTCTTCCTGCCGTTGATCGTCCGCTAGACGGGAGGCCCTCGGCTCTGCCGGAGCCGAGGGCTTCCCCTATGTTCGTTGTGATGAAGAACCGCCGAGACCAAGAGAGTGCGGAGGACCGATTTGGGAACGGACTACCCGACAGTTTGCCAGCCTCCCGCAGGTTCCCTGTAACCTGCGGGAGACCTGCTCGGCGGTCAGGAACATTATGGTTGGAGGGATTCGACTGCCTGCCGGGCCGCCTCGGCGGGGGTGTGCTGACCGGTCAGGACGGCCTCTACCGCCTCCTGGAGCACCGGTCCGACGGCCTCACGGACCGGCTGAGGAGGAGCAGCCTGCGCGCCCTCCAGAAGGGCCCCCAGCACAGCCCGGCTCGACTCATCGACGGCCCAGGAGGCCAGGCCGCTGCGCGTCGCCGGGAGATAGCCGAGGCTCTGGGTCCACGGCCCGTACCCCTCGGGGGCCAGGAGCCAGGCCAGCAGTTCCATCGCCCGCTCCTGCCGGTTCGGGTCGGAGGTGACCAGGCCGACCATCCAGCCGCGCGCCAGGGTGATCACCCGGCCCGACCGGGAGGGAAGCGGCGCGGGGGCAAGCCCTGGGTTAGGGGCCGTCCAGAAGCGGCGGGAGTCCACCGCCGCGATCCCGGCCTGTCCGCTGCGCAGGGCTTCCCAGCAACCTTCTGTGTCGGTGATGGAGAGAGTGACAGAGGGAGAGATCACACCCGCGGCGGCAGCCTGGGCATAGAACTCGAGCACCGCCGCCAGCGGCTCCTCGTCCAGAGAGGGATTGCCCTCAGCGTCGGCCAGGCGGCCACCTGCGCCCAGATACTCGATCAGGGTTGTGTCGTTGACACCCCCGTCCTGCCCACCAGCGGGGAAGACGAACGGCACACCAGCGGAGACGACGGCGGTCCACGTCAGCGGCGGGGCAGCGAACAGCCCGGGCCAGTAGGCCGCATGCTCCACCTCCACACCGAGGGGGACCCCCATCGTCTGCCCCCCCACCTGGCCCAGTTCGGCAGCGAACGGGTACCGGTCCTCCGCCAGACCAGCCGGGAGCACGCCGTCCATCGGCTGGAGGAGACCGGCCTGCGCCGCCACCCGGAGGTCCTCCAGATCGAGCACGATCAGGTCGGGGAGGACGGACGGGGCGGCGACGCTGGCCGTGCGCAGGAAGTCCAGCAATCCACCTCGGCCGTGGGCCTTCTTGACCAGCGTCTCCACCTGCAGGTCGGCCTGGGTCTGGTTAAAGGCCTCCAGACGCTGGGCCAAGAGCGCACCAGCCTCCGTCTCGGCATAGGGACTCAGGTCCTCGGGTACCCACAACACCAGCGTGGTCATCAGAGGCTGGGGAGGAATGGGCGTGACGGTCGGCGTCGTGGTCGGGAGGGGGGAGGTGGGCGGGGTGACGGTCGGCGTGAGAGAGGGCGAAGGCCCAAGCGGCCAACAACCGACCAGGAGCAACACGGCGACTCCGATCGCCATCAGGCGGACAGGGCTACTCGGCATACCGTTGCTCCTTCCAGGGGTCTCCCTCATTGTGATACCCCGCCTGCTCCCAGAACCCTGGTTGGTCCTCGAACATAAACTCGATCCCCCGCACCCACTTGGCCGACTTCCAGAAGTACAGGTCGGGCACGACCAGCCGGAGCGGCCAGCCGTGCTCCGGCGTCAGCGGCTTGTCGTCGTACTTCCACGCCAGGAGGACGTTGTCGGCCATCAGGCGGGAAAGGGGGAGATTGGTGGTGAACCCATACTCGGCGTGGATCATCACGTAGTTCGCACCGGGCAGCGGTTTGACGTACTCCATCAGGTCGCGGAAGCGTACGCCCTCCCAGACCGTGTCGAACTTCGACCAGCGGGTGACGCAGTGGATGTCGGTGACGATCCGCGTCGTCGGGAGGCTGGTCAGTTGGTCGTATGTGAACCGCACCTCCTCTTCGACAGCGCCAAAAATCCGCAGGTCCCAATCCTCCAGACTCTCATAGCGAGGCACCGGTCCATAGTGAAGGACCGGGAACCGATGTGTCAGTACCTGCCCTGGAGGAAGACGCTCCTTCTCTGTCACACCACACCTCCTCAACCTACAATCCCAAATCCCACCCAATCCCCAACTCCAGCATCCAGTTCCCGATCACCTGCAGCCAGTCCATAAACAGAAGCACGCCGAAGATGACCAGGAGGACGCCGGTGGCGACCTGGACCGCCTGCAGGTGTTGCTGCATCCCCCGCAGGACCGCCATCGCCCGGTCCACAGCCAGGGCGACGATGAGGAAAGGGACCCCCAGACCGATGGAATAGACCACCAACAGGGCAGCCGACTGCGCGCTGATACTCAGGGCCAGGATACTCCCCAGGACGGGACCGATGCAGGGGGTCCATCCCGCAGCGAAGGAGACGCCCACCAGGAACGAAGAGAGGTATCCCCAGCCAGATCGGGTGCGGATGTGAACCCGCCGTTCGGCATAGAGGAAGGGGAACTTGACCCACCCCATCAGGGCCATTCCGAAGAAGATCATCACCAGGCCGCCGATCCACCGGACCCAGTCGGCGCGGAGCAGGCGGCCCAGGCTGCCCGCCGCCAATCCCAGCGCGATGAAGACGGCGGAGAAACCTACGACGAAGGCGAGGGCATGGAGAAAAGTGGTCAACCGCTGAGCGGCGGTCCGCTTTTCCCCTGGCGCGACGACCGCCTGCCCGCCCAGGTAGCCGATGTAGGCCGGCACCAGCGGAAGCACGCAGGGGGAAAGGAACGAGGCCAGCCCGGCCACCAGGGCTAGGGCCAGGGAAGGGGGTGAACTCCCATCAAAAACCGCCGATTCCAACACGTACCTGTCGACCTCCTACCAGAGTTCCTCTCGCAATCCGACCACTTCCACCACTTCCACCGGCTGGCTCCGCCCCCGGACCGTCGCCCGGGTCCGTTTGCCGACCTTGATGTACTCCGCCACGCGCCGGTAGGTCGCCTCGGAGATGAGAATGGTTGCATCCAACTCGCGGGTCAGTTCCTCGACCCGGCTGGCCAGGTTCACAGCGTCGCCGACGGCGGTGTACTCCGCCCGTTCCAGGCAGCCGACACTCCCCACGACGGCGACCCCTGTGTGGATCCCGAACCCCGTCCGGATCTCCGGAGCCCCCAGTCCTCGCCGGATCTCGTTGAACTTCTCCAGGTGTATGTACGCCTTCCACGCGGCCTGCACCGCGTGAAGGGCGTGGTCTGGATCCTCCAGGGGCGCGCCAAAGAGGACCAGCAACCCGTCCCCCATGTACCGGGTGACGGTCCCGCCGTGGCTGGCGAGGACACGGACCAGGTTCTCATAGTAACTGTTCAGCGTCTGAACCACGCTCTCGGGCGGGGTTCGCTCGCACCAGGCAGTGAACCCCCAGATATCCGTGAACATAATGGTGATCTCCCGACGCTCGCCCCCCAGTTGGATCCGACCACTGAGGATGGCGTCCCGCACCGCATCGCTCACGTACCGACCAAACGCAACCTTCAGTTTCTCCTGTTCGCGGAGTTCGGCGATCATCCGGTTGAACAGGAGCCCCAGTTCGGCCAGTTCGTCGGTCGTCAAGGGGCGGACAGCGACGTTGAGATTCCCCCGCCGCACCTCCTCCACGACGCGCTGGATCTCCTCCATCGGCACGGAGAGGCTGCGGGAGAGAAGGACCACCAGCAGGGCAGCGATCGTGCCAGCGAAGGTGGCCACCGTCACGGTCAGACTCAGCGAGGCCACCGGGTCGCCTCCCAGCGACAGCGCCTGACCATAACTGAAGAGTCCCATCACGGTCACCGCGAGGAAGAGGATCAGAAGGGTGACCATCAACAGTTTGTTGCGCACCGTCATCCTGGGGTGGCTTCCCCTGAGGGTCTCCAGCGTGGGGGAGGCACCGACCGCCAGGGCCACCCGTGCGACCGGGGACATCGCCCACTCCAGGTAGAACAGGAAGATCACCTGCCCCAGGGCGACCGTGGCGAGGAAGCCGATGAGGCTCCCGACCAGGGCGGGGGAAAGGCCGTAGCGGGGTGTGAAGAGCAGGCCCAGGAACGTGTAGACGAACAGCGACGAGACGGCGACCCAGCCGGTGACGCGCTGAGGATACATCACCGCCTCTTCCCAGGCAGCGGTCGCCAGCGGCTTTGAGGGAGCCTCCCCGGCGATCAACTGCGCCAGGAACTCGCGGATGGTGGGAGAGAACTGGTGGTAGAAGAAGTATACCAGGGCGACCAGCACCCCGATCACGGCGGCGACCGGAGGGAGAAACCGCTCGATGTTCACACCCGTGATGAACGAGATGAAGAGGACGGCCATCATAAACACGGGGGGAGCGACGAGGGCCTGGCCCAGCAGATAGACTAGGAACACGTACAAGGGACGCCCTCGCCAGTGGGCGAACATCGCGACCGGCACCTGCTCTCCGAAAAACTCCCGTCCCTTCATCCCTTCTCCTGTCGATCAGACCTACGAAGCTCCGCTTCCCGTGCCCCGACGGAGGACGCGCGCGCCGCCAAGTATAACGCCAGGGGAGCCGATGCGCAAGGGGCGCGATCCCCTTGACATCCGGCAAATCTGCGGTAGAATTACCCCGGGTGTGGGGCTGTAGCTCAGTTGGGAGAGCGCTACAATCGCACTGTAGAGGTCAGGGGTTCGAGTCCCCTCAGCTCCACTGAAGCGTGGGCCCGTGGCGCAGTTGGGAGCGCGTCTCAATGGCATTGAGAAGGTCGAGGGTTCGAGTCCCTCCGGGTCCACCTGAACCAGATCCCTGAGGTCCTAGCAGAGAGGGGCCCCTTCGTCTCCAGGGCGAAGGGGTTCTTATCTATGCCGGAGGCCCCTATTGAACTCGCTGTGGCTGATCGGCGGGAGAACCCTCAACATCGCCCATCGGGGGGCGAGCGCAGTCGCGCCTCAAAACACCCTCGCCGCCTTCCGCCGCGCGGCGGAACTGGGGGCCGACGGGGTGGAACTGGACGTCCGCCTCTCCGCCGATGGCGTCCCGGTGGTCATCCACGACGCCGTCGTAGACCACACCACGGACGGGACCGGGCGGGTGGCCGACCTGCCCTTGACTGCCCTGAAGGAACTGGACGCAGGCTCCTGGTTCGACCCGGCCTTCGCCGGTGAGCGCATCCCCACACTGGACGAGGTGTTCGAAGAAGTGGGGCGAACACTCCTTATCAACGTGGAATTGAAGCCGGAGCCGGGAAGAGACCGGGGAGTGGCAGAGGCGGTGATCCGACGGATAGAGCGACACGGCCTGGCAGACCGCGTCCTCCTTTCCTCCTTCGACCCCTTTATCCTCCGCCGCGCCCGCCGCCTGGCCCCCCAGATCCCCCTGGGGTTCCTGTACGAGACCGCCCCCCTCTCCCGGCTCGCCCGGCTGCTGGCCCGGGCGATGCCCGGCCTTCGGACCGCGGCGATCCACCCCCACTGGCGGCTGATCCGTCCCTCAACGGTCCAACGCGCCCACAACCGCGGACGGCGGGTGATCGCGTGGACGGTCGACACGCCGGACGCGATGCGCCATCTGATCGGCTGGGGGGTGGACGGGATCATCACCAACTATCCGGATCAACTGAGAGAAGTGCTTTCTCAATCCCATCTGGAGGCGAGATGACAGCGAAGATCATCCTGAACCCCTACGCTGGTCGATGGAAGGCTAAGGCCGCCATCCCCGACGTGGAACGGGCCTGTAAGGAACTCGGCCTGGACTACGAACTGGTCGTCACCGAGGAGCCGGGCCACGGGATCGAACTGGCCCGGGAGGCCCTCCTCGCCGGTTACAGCCCCATCGTCGCCGCCGGAGGAGACGGCTCTATCAGCGAGGTCGTCAACGGGATGCTCGCCGCCACCGGTGGCCAGCGGCCGGAGGTCCCTCTGGGCATCATCCCCCTCGGCTCCGCCGACGATCTAGCCGACCAACTGGGACTGCCCAAGGACATCATCGCCGCCTGCCACGTCATCCTCGAGGGCTGTGAGCGGCTGATCGACCTGGGCCGGGTGAACGGCCGTTACTTCGACAACAACTCCGCCGTAGGGCTCGAGCCGATGGTGACCGTCACCCAGGAGAAGATGCAACGGGTGAAAGGAACCCTCCGCTACGTCCTCGCCGCAGTGCGCACCATCCTCGCCCACCGCCCCTGGCAGATGCGGCTGGCCTGGGACGACGGGGAGTACGAGGGGAAGACTGCCCTGGTCTCCGTGGGCAATATGCGCCGGACCGGCGGTGCATTTTATATGACCCCGCGCGCGGAGCCGGACGACGGCCTCCTCGATTTTGTCTTCGCCGGCGGGATGAGCCGACTAAGGCTGCTCCGCCTCCTCCCCACCACCTTCGACGGAAGCCACGTCGATCAGCCAGAGGTCCACTACGCCCGTACCACCCGCCTGACCATCGAGTGCGATCCCCCCACCCCCATCCAGGCCGACGGCGAACTGTTCGACCGGTCCGCCACCCACATCACCTACGAGGTCATCCCCGCCGCCCTGCGGGTCCTGGTCCCATCGCCGACCGCCTGACGAACCACCTCTGGAAGAAGCGCGATGCTCCAGCGACGACATCTCATCGGCGTCTTCCTGACCAGCACAAGCACCCTGACCCTGGAGATCGTCCTCACCCGCGTCTTCTCCGTCACGATGTGGTACCACTTTGCCTTCCTCGCCATCTCTCTGGCCTTGATGGGCAGCGCGATGGCCGGGGTCGTCCTCTACTTCTTCCCCCGCCTGACGCGACCTGGGGTCGCACGACGGTGGATCGGCTGGGCCGCCATAGGGCTGGCCCTCTCCGCCCCACTCACCTTCGTCACCTACCTCCAGATCCCCTTCGCGGTCCGTCTCAATCGGGCGTTCCTCCCCCCCGAGCAGATCGGTTGGCTGTTCCTGATCTACCTCGACCTGACCGTCCCGTTCTTCCTCTCCGGACTCGTCCTCTCCCTGGCCCTCTCCGCCTGGTCGGATCACGCAGGACGGGTATACTGGGCCGACCTGACCGGGGCAGCGATCGGCTGTCTCCTGAGCATCCTGCTGCTGGAAGCCCTGGGAGGGGCCGGGGCGGTTCTGGCCGTGGGCGTGGTCGCCGCCCTGGCGGGGATCGCCTTCGCCTGGGGGGATGGACGCCGCTGGCTCTGGGCCGGGCTGGCTACCCTGGTGCTCGTTGGATTAGCCTGGGGGAACGCACGCGCCGGATGGATCACCATCTCGGTGAACAAGGCGGGAGGAGAAGAGCCGCCCCGATTATATGAGAAGTGGAACGCCCACTCCCGGGTGACCGTGTACGAGGTTGCCTACTACCCCTTTTTCTGGGCGGTCGACGGTGAGCACTGGGACGAGGTGATCGAATCGGGCAACTGGCTGCCGCACGCCCTCCTCCTCATCGACGCCGTCGCCGGAACCCCCATCCAGGAGTTCCACGGCGACTTCGACCAGGTCGCGTTCCTCCGGTATGACCTGACCTCCTTCGTGTACCACATTGTGGATCGGCCGCGGACGCTGGTGATCGGGCCGGGCGGGGGGCGGGACGTGCTGGCGGCGCTGGCCTCCGGCGCGCCTCACGTCACCGCGGTGGAGGTCAACCCGGCGGTGGTGGCGGCCGTGCGGGGCCCCTTCGCCGACTTCGCCGGCCACCTCTACGACCGGCCCGACGTCACTATCGTGGTGGACGACGCCCGCGGATATATCGCCCGCAGCCCGGACCGGTACGACGTGATCCAGGCCGCGCTGATCGACACCTGGGCCGCGGGCACGTCCGGCGCTTTTGCCCTCTCCGAAAACAGCCTCTACACTAAAGAAGCCTTCCGCACCTACTACGAACACCTGACCGACCGAGGGATCCTCACCGTCTCCCGCTGGTACCTGACGGGCCACCCGGCCGAGACGCTCCGATTGGTCTCCACCGGGATGGCGGGTTGGGCCAGCGCAGGGGTGACCGATCCCCGGCTCCACGTCGCCGTGGTGGCCCAGCCGACACCCGGTGCCTCGACGGAGGGGCTGGCGACCGTCCTCTTCAAGCGGACCCCCTTCACGCCGGAGGAGGTGGCAGTCATCCAGGAGCAGGCGGAGGACCTGGGTTTCCGCGTCCTCTACGCCCCTGGCCTCCCCCCGCAGGAGGAGGTCGGAGCGTTCATCGCCGCCGCCGACCACGAGGCGTTCATCGCCAACTACCCGCTGGACATCACCCCCGCCAGCGACGACCGGCCTTTCTTTTTCAACCTGGTCCGCTTTGGGGACCTGCTCGACCCCTCCCTGAGTGCGAGCGGGGTGTACCGGACCAGTATGGAGGCCATCCTGATCCTTCTGGCGGTGCTAGGGATCTCTGGAGCGATGGGGGGAGCGTTTGTGATCCTGCCCCTCTGGCTGGGCGCCCGCAGGAGAGGACTGGCGCGGCCCTCCGCCGGGCTGCTCTTTTACTTCGGGGCCCTGGGGGTCGCCTTCATGCTCGTCGAGGTGCCGACCATCCAGCGGCTCACCGTGTACCTCGGCCGCCCGGTCTACTCCCTGGCCGCAGCCCTGTTCTCCCTGCTCCTCTTCAGCGGGTTAGGGAGCCTCTGGAGCAACCGGGGAGCGCAGGACGGCGCGACAGTTCGTCGGCTGCGCTGGCTCTTCCCGACGCTGGTGGGGCTCATCCTGCTCCAGGTGCTGGCCGGAGCCTGGCTGCTAGACCGGACCATCGGGTGGTCCCTCCCCGCCCGGCTGGCGGTCACCACCCTCGTCCTGGCCCCGATGTCGTTCCTGATGGGCGTGCCCTTCCCGCTGGGAACGCGCTGGGCAGGGAAGCATCGCCCGGGGGCCGTCCCCTGGCTGTGGGGGATCAATGGGGTGATGTCGGTGACGGGGTCCGCTCTCGCCATCGCTCTGGCCATCCACATCGGCCTGCGGCTCACCCTCTTGGTCGCCGGTCTGCTCTATGGGCTAGCCGGTCTGGCAATGGGCCGGGTGGTTGGGAGAGAGCACGCGGAAGTCGGTTAGCCGCACCCCCCGCGCCGCCAACCGCTCCCGAACCCGGGGGTGGGTCAGGATCGCCAGTTCCTTCTCGCGTCCCTCCACGTACCCACTGACAGCCGCCAACTGCGCGTCCGCCCGACCAGGGTGGCACATCAGTTCGGCGACCCCCTCCGGCAACTCCTCGATCAGGTCGAGGAGTTGCTCCAGCGTGGCTCCCTCGCCGTAAAAAGAGAGGATACACCGGTCGGGTGCTCGCACGCCGGATTGGTGGAGAAGGGCATCGCACTCGGCGATGATGGGGGGAAGGGCCTTCGCAGGCACTCGATGCGCCTCCGCCAGCCGGTCCAGGTCCCCCGTGGTTCGCCACGGGTAGCGGATGGGCAGGCGGTATCGGTCCGCCAGGTCCAGCAGGATGCGAAAGAGGACCGGGGCGAGGTACAGCAGATGATGGTGGCAGTCCAGATGGGTCGGCCCGCTCCCCCAGGAGCGGAACCGCTCGATCTGGGCGACCAGTTCCGCCTCCACCTGCTCTGGGTCGAGCGTATGGAGGCGGGGGATGAGTTCGCGGACGGGGTAAAAGCAGCCTGCTGGATCGACCAGGGTGGGCACCTGCTTGGGAGGTAAAACGGGACGGCCGGCGGTGAGGTTGAGGTGGACCCCGACGCCGAGGCGGGGGGCCTCTCTCCGGGCGCGCTGCACGGCGGCCCCCGCGCCTGGAAGGTTGACCATCACCGTGGTGCTGGTGACGATCCCGCCGTGGTGGGCCTGGAGGATTCCCTCGGTGATGCCGGGGGTGCGGCCGAAGTCGTCACCGTTGACGATGAGCAGGCGGTCCCTCATAGTCCTGCTGTATAGCATTAAGGAGAGGCGGTAAGGATGCAATTAGTTGCGTCCTTACCGCCCCTCCTCATCTGTAAAAAAAGGTCTCCTGGCAACGACCTACTCTCCCAGGGGGCTTCCCCCCAAGTACCATCGGCGCTGGCGGGCTTAACTGCCGGGTTCGGGATGGGACCGGGTGTTTCCCCGCCGCTCCAGTCACCAGGAGACCCAAATCAACACACCATATCAACCGAATAGGGTGAAAGCCCCGATTTCTCCGCGTCACGGACAAGCCCTCGACCGTTAGTACCGCTCGGCTCAACGCATTGCTGCGCTTACACCCGCGGCCTATCAAACCGGTAGTCTCCCGGCGGTCTTACCCGGTTAACCCGGTGGGGGACCTCATCTTGGGGCGCGCTTCCCGCTTAGATGCTTTCAGCGGTTATCGCTGCCAGACTTGGCTACCCAGCGGTGCCCCTGGCGGGACAGCTGGCACACCAGAGGTCTGTCCACCCTGGTCCTCTCGTACTGAGGGCAGCTCCCCTCAAGTCCCCTGCGCCCGCAGCGGATAGAGACCGACCTGTCTCACGACGGTCTGAACCCAGCTCACGTACCGCTTTAATGGGCGAACAGCCCAACCCTTGGGACCTTGTCCAGCCCCAGGATGCGACGAGCCGACATCGAGGTGCCGAGCCGGGCCGTCGATGTGAACTCTTGGGCCCGACTAGCCTGTTATCCCCGGGGTAGCTTTTATCCGGTAAGCCACGGCCCTTCCACCCGGAACCGTGGGATCACTAAGCCCGACTTTCGTCCCTGCTCGGCTTGTAGGCCTCGCAGTCAAGCCCCCTTATGCCTTTGCACTCTACGGCGGGTTTCCATTCCGCCTGAGGGGACCTTTGGGCGCCTCCGTTACCTTTTAGGAGGCGACCGCCCCAGTCAAACTGCCCACCTGGCACTGTCCCCCTGCCGGATCACGGTCAGGGGTTAGGGCCAAGACTTAGCCAGGGTGGTATTTCAAGGGTGGCTCCACCGAGGCTGGCGCCCCGGCTTCACAGCCTCCCACCTATCCTACACAGACTAAGCCCTAACCCAGTACCAAGCTGCAGTAAAGCTCCACGGGGTCTTTTTGTCCTGCTGCGGGTACACGGCATCTTTACCGCGACTTCAATTTCGCCGGGTCCCTCGTTGAGACAGTGCCCCAGTCGTTACGCCATTCGTGCGGGTCGGAACTTACCCGACAAGGAATTTCGCTACCTTAGGACCGTTATAGTTACGGCCGCCGTTCACCGGGGCTTCGGTTCAGAGCTTCGCCTCCCGAAGGAGGCTAACCCTTCCCCTTAACCTTCCGGCACTGGGCAGGCGTCAGCCCCTATACATCCTCTTACGAGTTAGCAGAGACCTGTGGTTTTGGTAACCAGTCGCCAGGGCCATTTCACTGCGGCCTCCTCGGGCTCCGGCCGCGAGGGCCTTCACCCTAACGAGGCACCCCTTCTCCCGAAGTTACGGGGCCATTTTGCCTAGTTCCTTAACGAGGGTTCTCCCGTTCGCCTTGGGATTCTCACCCCGCCCACCAGTGTCGGTTTGCGGTACGGGCACCAGGGGTTCAACGCTTAGAGGCTTTTCTCGGCAGTATGGGCTCAGCCACTTCGGCTCAGTCGCCTCCCCATCACGCCTCAGCCTCGGGGGGCGGATTTTCCTACCCCCGTCATCGGCCTACGCGCTTGGCCCCGCACTTCCAGTCGCGGGGTTGGCCTACCCTCCTGCGTCACCCCATCGCTCCCCCCTGGTGGGGCCGGAATATTAACCGGCTGTCCATCGCCTACGCCTTTCGGCCTCGGCTTAGGCCCGCCTAACCCGACGCGGATTGACCTTCCGTCGGAAACCTTGGGCTTACGGCGAACGCGGTTCTCACGCGTTTCACGCTACTCATGCCGGCATTCTCACTTCTGCACGCTCCACCGCTCCTCACGGTACGGCTTCGCCGCGTGCAGAACGCTCCCCTACTGCCCCCGCTTGCGCGGAGACCCGTGGCTTCGGTGTCAGGCTTAAGCCCCGTTATATTTTCCGCGCAGGACCGCTCGACCAGTGAGCTGTTACGCACTCTTTAAAGGATGGCTGCTTCTAGGCCAACCTCCTGGCTGTCTAAGCAGTCCCACCTCGTTCTCCACTTAGCCTGAACTTGGGGACCTTAGCCGTCGGTCTGGGCTCTTTCCCTCTCGACCACGAAACTCATCTCCCGTGGTCCGACTCCCGCGCTGTGGAGTACCGGCATTCGGAGTTTGGTTGGGTTTGGTAGGCTTCACGCCCCCTAGCCCATCCAGTGCTCTACCTCCGGTACTGAACGCGCGAGGCTAGCCCTAAAGCTATTTCGGGGAGAACAAGCTATCTCCAGGTTCGCTAGGCATATCACCTCTACCCACAGCTCATCCCACGCTTTTGCATCAGCGAAAGGTTCGGCCCTCCACGGGGGGTTAGCCCCGCTTCAGCCTGGCCATGGGTAGCTCACCTGGTTTCGTGTCTGCTCCCTGCCACTAATGCGCCCTATTCAGACTCGCTTTCGCTACGGCTCCGGCTGTCACTGCCTTAACCTCGCGACAGAGAGCAACTCGCCGGCTCATTCTCCAAAAGGCACGCCGTCAGGCATTCCGGGGAGCGCGGGCCGGGTCCGAAGACCCTCGCGCTCAACCCGGCATAGCCCTCCGACCGCTTGTAGGCGTACGGTTTCAGGTTCTATTTCACTCCCCTCACCGGGGTTCTTTTCACCTTTCCCTCACGGTACTTGTGCGCTATCGGTCGCCAGGGAGTATTTAGCCTTGGGAGGTGGTCCTCCCTGCTTCCCACAGGATTTCCCGTGTCCCGTGGTACTCAGGGTCACCGGCGGGAGTCTGGTCCGCTTTCGCCTACGGGGCTATCACCCTCTATGGCTCCCCTTTCCTGAAGGATTCGGCTAGCGGCCAGATTTGTAACTCCCTGGGGCTCGTGCGGTACCCCAGCCGGGCCCTGCAACCCCGATGCCACATAGGCCCGCACGCCACTAAGTGACATCGGTTTGGGCTGTTCCCCTTTCGCTCGCCACTACTCAGGGAATACTCTCTTTTCCTGCGGGTACTAAGATGTTTCAGTTCCCCGCGTTCCCCCCGCTGGCCTATGTGTTCAGCCAGCGGTGCCTGGGGTTCACCCCAGGCGGGTTTCCCCATTCGGGCATCCCCGGATATAACGCCTGCACACGGCTCCCCGAGGCTTATCGCAGTGTGCCACGCCCTTCATCGGCTCCTGGCGCCTAGGCATCCACCGTACGCCCTTAGTAGCTTGCCGTGACGCGGAGAAATCGATGCTCTCACACCTATTCGGTTGTTAAGGTGCCCACCACTCCAGCGAGTTGACCGCTGGTCACTGCTGCCCGCTGCGCAAGCCGCAGTGACCAACCGTCAACCTCAAGCACCTATCATTTTGTCAAGGAAAACGGCCTGGCATATCCCAGGCCGCTCAAGATCCCACAGGATATGCCCCAGATCCTCGCTATGGACCGCCTACGCTCTTCCTGTCCCTCATCCGATACGCATCCCCCGTGCCAGGGAATATACCCTATCTCTCACTCTTTGTCAAGCGCCTCTGTGGAGATGAGGGGACTCGAACCCCTGACCTCCTCCGTGCAAGGGAGGCGCTCTCCCATCTGAGCTACATCCCCAGATCTGGTGGGCCTGCCTGGACTCGAACCAGGGACCACTCCCTTATCAGAGGAGTGCTCTAACCGACTGAGCTACAGGCCCGGGCGATGGTAACGTGGAAGGGCCCTTAACAACTGAGGAGTGGCAGGCAGGGCACCGGACCCGGCCGTTTTTGTTCTACGCGAGCCTCGGGCGCACACTCAACCCGAGACCGCAAGTCTCCCTAGAAAGGAGGTGATCCAGCCGCACGTTCCCGTACGGCTACCTTGTTACGACTTCGTCCCAGTCGCCGGCCCCACCTTCGACGGCTGCCTCCCTTTCGGGTTGGCCCACCGGCTTCAGGTGTTGCCAGCTCCCATGACGTGACGGGCGGTGTGTGCAAGGCCCGGGAACGTATTCACCGCACTATTGCTGACGCGCGGTTACTAGCAACTCCAGCTTCATGCAGGCGAGTTGCAGCCTGCAATCCGAACTGAGACCGGCTTTGGGGATTGGCTCCGCCTCGCGGCTTCGCAACCCATTGTACCGGCCATTGTAGCGTGTGTGTAGCCCTGGGCATAAAGGCCATGCTGACTTGACGTCATCCCCACCTTCCTCCCGGTTATCCCGGGCAGTCCCCCTAGACACTTGTAACTAGGGGCAGGGGTTGCGCTCGTTACGGGACTTAACCCGACACCTCACGGCACGAGCTGACGACAGCCATGCAGCACCTGTGCGCGCTCCCGAAGGTCGGTCGCCTTTCGGCTCCCTACCACGCGCATGTCAAGCCCAGGTAAGGTTCTTCGTGTAGCATCGAATTAAACCACACGCTCCGCTGCTTGTGCGGGCCCCCGCCAATTCGTTTGAGTTTTAGCCTTGCGGCCGTAGTCCCCAGGCGGGACGCTTAACGCGTTAGCTTCGGCACGGAGGGAGTCTATCCCCCCACACCTAGCGTCCATCGTTTACGGCCAGGACTACCGGGGTATCTAATCCCGTTCGCTCCCCTGGCTTTCGCCTTCAGCGTCAGGAGCGGGCCAGGAGGCCGCCTTCGCCACTGGTGTTCCTCCCGATATCTACGCATTTCACCACTACACCGGGAATTCCACCTCCCTCTCCCGCCCTCAAGTCCCGCAGTATTGAACGGCCTCCCCGGGTTGAGCCCGGGGCTTTCACGCCCAACTTACGGGACCGCCTCAACGCGCTTTACGCCCAGTAAATCCGGGTAACGCTCGCCCCCTACGTTTTACCGCGGCTGCTGGCACGTAGTTAGCCGGGGCTTATTCCTGGGGTACCGTCCTTCCTCGTCCCCCAGAAAAGGGCTTTACGACCCGAAGGCCTTCATCGCCCACGCGGCGTCGCTGCGTCAGGCTTTCGCCCATTGCGCAATATTCCTCACTGCTGCCTCCCGTAGGAGTCTGGCCCGTGTCTCAGTGCCAGTGTGGGGGGCCGCGCTCTCACGCCCCCTACCCGTCTTAGCCTTGGTGGGCCATTACCCCACCAACTAGCTGATGGGCCGCGGGCCCCTCCCGAGGCGCCGGAGCTTTACTCGACGGAACGAACCGCCGAGCACATCGGGTATTAGCCCCCGTTTCCAGGGGTTATCCCCGTCCTCGGGGCAGGTCACCCACGTGTTACTCACCCGTTCGCCGCTGATGTACCCCCCGAAGGGGGCCTCATCGCTCGACTTGCATGTGTTAGGCACGCCGCCAGCGTTCACCCTGAGCCACGATCAAACTCTCCGTATTGGACTACGGTCCTGAGACCGTTGAAGTCCGACGGTGGCCCGGATCCGCACCCTTGCCTACCACTCTTCAGTTGTTAAGGTGCCCTCTGCGCCGTTATTAATACCACACTTCGTTGTTTCTGTCAAGGGGGGACAAAAAACCGGCCGACGTTTACACATCGCCCGGGGCAACTTCCACGACTGTGAAAGATCGGGAGTCTTGCCCTCTATTCCCCCCTTCTCCTTCTCGTCTTCATCTCTCTTGTCAACGCGACCACATTATAACAGAGTACCCCAAACTTGTCAAGGCCTAAAAAGAGCACTCCCACACCCAACCACCCACGCTGCAGACCACCCCCGCAGCCTGCGCTTCGACCACAAGAAGATTATTGAAAAATTCCTTAAAATACCAAAAGGTCTTTACAACTTTCCCGCTTTTCCTTATAATAGAATCGAGTCCCTCTGTCGGCCGCGTACCGAAAGGAGGTGGTGAAATGAAACGGCTCGCTTCTCTCCTGATCGTGGCGCTGCTGCTCTTGTTAGTGGTCTCGCCAGCGGTGAGCGCGGCGCCCCCTCAATGGGGGATCCTGGGCTACCACGTTGTCCAACCCGGAGAAACCCTCTTCTGCATCGGGCGGGCATACGGTGTCAGCCCCTGGGCCATCGCCACCCAAAACGGCGTCGTCAACCCCAACCTCATCCAGCCCGGCATGGTGCTGGCTATCCCATCCGCCTATGCCTACCTCCCACCCGGTCCGGTCTGCACACCCCAGTTCGATCTCTCCTCCGGCTTCCCCTGCGCCTGCTCCTCCTACTACACCGTCCAGAGCGGTGATACCTTAACCCGTATCTCCCTCCTGTACGACGTGAGTATGTGGCGCATCGCCGAGTGCAACTCCATATTCAACCTCAACTACATCCGCATCGGCGACGTCCTGTGCATCCCTGATCCGTAACCCTCCACCCCTACCAGCACACCTGACCGCGGGGCGTCGGACCCCGCGGTCAGGTGTTTTCTGTGAAATGTGGTACTATTATCCCATTGAGGTTCCCTCCTCCGTCGATTAAAATAGATAGCGATATCGAAAAGGGGATGATCCCATTACGCTCCCCACGAGGGATCATCCTCTCTTCGTGGACAAACTCCCCCAGGGGGCGTTGCGGAGGCGGAATTCCTCAAATGTGGTATACTGGGCGATGACAACAGCAAAGAAGGCGCTCGCGATACTGGCTTGGTTGATCCTCCTTGGTACGACAAGACGGGTCTGGGCCCAGGGAGGCCCCTACCCGTCCCGTCCCATTGGGGCTGTCCACATCAGCAACGCAGCACCTATCGCCGACCTGCCCGCCTCCCAGACCGTGCTGGAGGGATTGACCAGCAGCGTCGATTTCACTGCCCAGGTTGTCGAACTGATCAATCAGGCCCGGTGGGAGAACGGCCGCCTTCCTCCGCTGAAGCGGCAGGAAGACCTGGACGCCGCCGCCGCCTACCACAGTCAGGATATGGCCGTGGACGACTATTTCAACCACGACAGTTACAACCGCGTCGACGGACAACTGGTGTTCGAAAAGGCCTGGTACGAACGGGTCAGCAGTTACTACTCCGACTGGTCCGCTCTGGGGGAATGCATCGCCGCCGGGTACACCAGCCCCCAGTCGGTGGTGAACGCCTGGCTGAACAGCCCCGGCCATCGGGCCATCCTCCTCGGTGAGAACTACACCGAGATCGGCAGCGGCTACTACAGCGGGGCCGGGACTTATGGCACGTATTGGACCACCGACTTCGGCAGCCGGCCTGGGGTCTATCCCCTGGTCATCAACCGGGAGGCGGCTGCTACCGACCAGCGCGACGTCTCCCTCTATGTCTACGGAGCAGGCTGGGCCACCCAGATGCGGTTCCGCAACGAGACGGGGGAGTGGTCGGAGTGGGAGCCGTACAACCCGGACCGAGCCTGGACCCTCTCCTGCGGCAACGGTCAGAAGACCGTCTATGCCGAATTGAGCAACGGCAGCGAGATCCGCTCCGCCTCCGACTCGATCCTGCTGGATGGGGAACCGTACCGGCTGACCGTCGAGCCGGATGGGGAGGTCATCTTCCTCTACGATGCGGAGAGCGGGCAGTTGGTTCCGACCTCCGCGTGGACCCTCCAGGTGGAGAACGGTGGGACGGGGTGCGGTGGGATCACCTGGGAGGCCTACTGGGACGAGAACTGGCTGACGGTCTCCCCTGCCACCGGAACGACCCCCTCCACGCTCACCGTCACGCCCATTCCCCCCGCCACGCCTGGCGAATACGTTGGCGAGGTGACGATCACCGCGCTTCTCCCGGCCGACGCGGGGGCAGTCTCCCAGTCCATCTCCGTCCGCCTCATCGTCGCCTCACAGGTCGATCAAACATTCCTCCCGCTGGTGGTAAAGGGCCAATGAGAAGATCCTTTCTGCGCCTGTTCGTCCTCCCACCGACACTGGCCCTGATCGCCCTGGTCCCACTGCTCCTCCTCCCGGCCCTCCAGCCCACGCCGACGCTCCCTTCTGCCTCCGCCGCCCCCCTTCTTGCTACTACGGGAACCCACACAATCTACTTACCATTGGTGTTGAACAACTTCAGCCCCACCGTCTACCCCAACGACCCCTATTTTGGCAGCCAGTGGGGGCTCTCAATGATCAATGCACCGCACGCCTGGGGCCTCTCCCGCGGCTCCCCCTCGGTGCTGATCGCTGTGGTGGATTCCGGGATCGATCTCGACCATCCAGACCTGGCATCAAAGGTACGCGCGGACATCGACTACGACTTCGTCCGCGGAGATGAGGTCGCGGATGACGAATGCGGCCACGGGACCCACGTCGCGGGCATTGCCGCTGCCGCGACGGACAACGGGATAGGGACAGCAGGACTAGGTTGGGAGGCGACGATCCTTCCTCTAAAGGTAATGACTCTTACCAACAGTGGGGTGTGCGGTGGTACCACTGCGGATGTGGTCAGCGCTATCTCCTACGCCACTGACAACGGAGCCGATGTCATCAACATGAGCCTCGGCGCAGGAGTCGCCTGCTCAGAGGTGCCAGGAGCACAGGATGCGATAAACTACGCCTACGCCCGCGGGGTAGTCCTTGTGGCAGCCGCGGGCAACCACGGAGGGGATGTTCCCAACGCCGAACTCTTCCCCGCCAACTGCGATCACGTCCTGGGCGTGGCTGCCGTCAACTCCGACGGGAGCATCGCCTCCTACTCCAACTACGGCAACCACGTCAGCGTCGCCGCGCCGGGGACGAACATCTATAGCACGTTGATGGGCGGAGGGTACGGCTATATGAGCGGCACGTCGATGGCCACTCCGCACGTCGCGGGGCTGGCCGCCCTCCTCCGCGCCCACTACCCCTCCTACACGCCGGACCAGATCGCCTCGGCGATCCTGGACAACGCCGAGGACATCGGCGCGGCGGGGCGGGACGACTACGCAGGATGCGGCCTCATCGACGCCTACAGAGCGTTGCTGAACGGCGCGCAAGGGGCAACGCCCCTCTGCCCTGAGCAGACCTCCAGCACCTCGACCGCCTCGGCCGAGACCTCGGCGGCAGCCGCCCTCTTCGTCCCCGGCGAACTGCTCCTCTCCCTCCGGCCGGGCGTCGAGGCGACACAGGTGGCCCTCCGGTACCGGCTCCCCCTGGAGCCGGTCTCCCGCGCGCTGGGGATCTGGCGGATGCGGGTCCCCGTGGGCGAGGAACTGACCATCCTCTCCCGTCTCCAGGTCGACCCTGCCGTGAGGTACGCCCACCCCAACTACATCGTCACCGCCCTTCCCTGAGGTGGGAATAAAACCACAGAGGCACGGAGGGCACAGAGGACCTCTTTTTGGGGAGAGACCTCTGTGCCCTCTGTGTCTCCGTGGTGAAAAAAACTTCTACGCGGTCTCCAGGTACCGCTCCAACTCCCAGGGGGTGACCTGGATGCGGTACTCGCCCCACTCGGTCCGCCGCGCCCGCAGCATCGTCTCCGTGATCGCCGGACCGAGGGCCCCCTGGATCACCTCATCCTTCTCCAGTTCGTCCAGCGCCTCGGCCAGCGTCGCCGGCAGGGTGCCGATGGCCCGCTTCCGCAGGTCGTCCTCGTCGAAGTGGTAGACATCCTCGTTGACCGGCGCCGGTGGCTCCAGTTGTCGCTCGATCCCGTCCAGCCCCGCCGCCAGCATCGCGGCGAAGGCCAGGTAGGGGTTGGCGCTGGGGTCGGGGCAGCGCAACTCGATGCGAGTGGCCTTCTCCCGACCGGCCCGCGTCGCCGGTACGCGGATGAGGGCCGATCGGTTCAGGTGGGCCCAGCAGATATAGACCGGGGCTTCGTAGCCGGGGGTGAGCCGCTTGTAACTGTTCACCGTGGGCGCGACCACCGCCGCCAGGGCCCGGGCATGGGCCATCTGCCCGGCGATGAAGTGGTAGGCCAGGCGGGAAAGGTGGTACTCGTCCTCGGGGTCGTAGAACAGGTTGTGCCCCTCCTCGTCAAAGAGGCTCTGGTGGGTGTGCATTCCAGAGCCGTTGATGCCGAAGATCGGCTTGGGCATGAAACTGGCGTACAGGTCGTGGGTGGCGGCGATGGCCCGCACGGTGTACTTGAAGGTGACGGCGTTGTCCGCGCTGGTGAGCGCATCGGCGTAGTGGAAGTCGATCTCGTGCTGTCCGGTGGCCACCTCGTGATGGCTCATCTCCACATCGATCCCCATCGCCTGCAGGGCCAGCACGATCTCGCTGCGGACCTGCTGGGCTTCGTCGCGGGGCGAGAAGTCGAAATATCCACCCACGTCGTGGGGGACAGGACGGAGGGGGGTGCCGTTGTTCCGCTTGAAGAGGAAGAACTCCAGTTCCGGCCCTACGTTGTAGACGTAGCCCCGTTCGGCCGCGCGGGCGAGGACCCGCCGGAGGGCGCTGCGGGGGTCGCTGGGGGAGGGTTTCCCGTCGGGAGCGTAGACGTCGCAGATGATCCGCGCCCGCCGACGCTCGGGGTCGCTCCAGGGGAGGACCCGGTAGGTAGTGGGGTCGGGTACCAGGACCATGTCGCTCTCGTAGATGCGGGCGAAACCCTCGATGGAGGAGCCGTCGAACCACACTCCGTTCTCCAGCGCGCCCTCCAACTGTCCCACCGGGATGGTGACGCTCTTGATGGTGCCCAGTATGTCGGTGAACTGGAGGCTGATGAACTGCACCCCATCCTCGTGAACCTGGTGAATCAGGTCGGACATTTGACCTCCTCCTCGACAAAGGGTTTGGGGCCTTAAAACGACGAAAGCCCTTTGGGCACGGAACTCTCCGTCCCAAAGGGCTTCACGGCCCGGAACAACGCTCGGTTGTGACTATACTATAACACGGCTGGTCCAGTTCGTCAAATCGGCGTGTGCAACGGTCAAACCACCTGCCGCAGGATCTCCTCGGCCACCTCGCGCATCGAGCGGCGCTCGCTCCGGGCGCGACGCTGCAGAGCCCGGTAAGCCTCCTCCTCGCTCAGGCCCTCCCGCTGCATCAGCACACCCTTCGCCCGTTCGATCACCCTGCGCGCCGCCAGCCGCTCCTCGGCTCTCGTCGCCCGCGCCAACGTCTCCTGCTGGTCGACGAAGCGGGCCACGGCCACCTCCAGCGCGGCCAGCAGTTCCCGCTCCTCGACCGGCTTGATCAGGTAGGCCATGATCGGCAACTGGGCCGCCTGCGCGACCAGTTCGCGGTCGCCGTAGGCGGTGAGGAGCAGGATGGGCAGCGGCCGCTGCCGGTAGATCTCCCGCGCCGCCTCCAGGCCGTCCATCCCCGGCATCTTGATGTCGAGGATCACCACGTCCGGCCCTGTCGTCCGCGCCAGTCTGACCGCCGTCCGCCCGTCCGGCGCGGCGAGCACCTGATGGCCCGCCTCCTCCAGGATCCGGCAGAGGCCCATCCGGATGATCGACTCATCTTCGGCAACGAGGATGCGCAACGACCTCATGCCACCTCCTCCACGGTGATCACGGCCCGGGTCCCCTGCGGCCCGTACTCGAACCGGAGTTCCCCGCCCAGGTCCTGCGTCACCAACGTCTCCACGATCTGCAATCCCAGGCTGCGGGGAGGCGGAGCGCCGGGCGGCAGGCCGACCCCGTCGTCGGCTACCACCACCTCGTACCCCGACGGTCGACGGTGGAGGCTCACCTCGATGCAGCCTGTTTCGCGCCCCACGAAGGCGTGCTTGAGGCTGTTCTGCACCAGTTCGTTGACCGCCAGAGCCAGCGCGGTGGCCGAGCGGGACGGCAAGGCGATCTCATCTCCATCCACCTTTACCTGAATGTCTTTATCGGGATGGGGACGGTTCTGGACGACCGTCTGGACCACCTGCCGAAGCACCCGCCGCAGGTCGACCAGACGGAACCCCTTTTCGGAGAGGACTTCGTGGACGGCGGCGATGCTCAGCACCCGGTTGATGCTCTCCTGGAGGGCCTGCCGCGGGTCGAGGTCCCCCTCCGTCATCTGCAGCCGGAGCAGCATCGCCACCGTCTGCAGGTTGTTCTTCACCCGATGGTGCATCTCCCGCACGACGGCGGTGTTGACCACCAGGCGGGCGTTCTCAATCGCCAGCGCGGTCTGGTTGGCCAGGGTCTGGAAGAGGCCGATCTCCTGCGGCGTGAAGGTGTGCGGCTCGCCAGTGTAGCAGTTGAAAACGCCGATGGTCCGGTCGCGGACGCGAAGGGGGACGCAGAGGAGCGAGCAGAGGCCAACCTCGCGGGCGACCTCCGGGTAGCGGTATCGGGGGTCGGTGCGGACGTCGGCCACGACGATGGGCTCCCCCGTCTCGGCGACCCGGCCGGCGATCCCTTCGCCGACCTTGAGCGGGGGGCGGTCGCGATAGGCCGGACTCAGCCCCTGGGTGGCCCGCAGGATCAGGACGTTCTCCGTCTCGTCCAGCAACATCAACGAGCAGACCTTGGCCCGCATCACGCGGGCGGCCATATCGACGATCAGGCCGAGCATCTGGTCGAGGTACAGGGGGGATGTGATCGTCCTGCTGACCTCGGCCAGGGTGGAGAGTTCGGCGATCTGGCGCTGCATGCGCTCGTAGAGCATCGCCTTCTCCAGCGCTCCGGCCGCCAAGTCGCCGATGAGGGAGAGCAGTTCGACCTCCTCGGCGCCGAACTCGTGGTAGGCCCGGGTCTGGACGTTCATCGCGCCGATGACCCGCCCCTGGTTGATCAGGGGGACGGCCAACAGCGACTGAAAGCGGGTCTCGCGGGTCTCCGGCAGGTACTTGAAGCGGGGATCGCGGGCAGCGTCGGCCACACCCACCGGCTCCCCTTGCTGCGCCGCCCAACCGGTGAGCCCTTCCCCCAGTCGGAGCCGGGCCCTGCCGACCGCTTCTGGGGCCAGCCCGGTGGTCGCCTCCAGGACCAGGTGCTCCCCGTCCGGATCCAGGAGATAGATCGAGCAGGAGTCCATCCCCATCACCTCGGCCGTCTTCCGAGTGATGAGTTCCAGCGTGTCCTTCAGGTCCCACGCCGCGTTGATGGCCCGCCCGATCTCCCGCAGGGCGGCCAACTGGGCCGTCTTCTGCTCCAACTGCCGCTTCAGATCCATTCGTTTTCACCGCAGAGCAGCTGTGTTGTAAGTCAAGCCCCTTTGGGGATCAAGCAGCGCAAAGGGAGGGGTTCCAGGGTTGATGATCGCGGATCATAGCGTTCAATATGACCAACAGGTATCGCG
>Ga0209426_1000791_pt1 | contig 26271 bp, 15 predicted proteins | sample Deesub1362B_J571_FD_187697 | JGI IMG/M metagenome (GOLD analysis project Ga0209426, IMG submission 187697) | Deep oceanic, basalt-hosted subsurface ecosystem from Juan de Fuca Ridge flank, Pacific Ocean, CORK Borehole 1362B_J2.571 (SPAdes)... ...
CTATTTGTTGCTGTTGAGTTTTCTACGTAGAAGTGTAGTTTGAAGGATAGTTCTTCAAGTGAAGCGTCTACCGGGCGTTCTTGGAATGTGCGGAGATCTGTGCCATAAATTTCTTCACCATACCATGCGTAGTAGCTTCTTCCAAACGGGAACATTGTACCATTAATGTCAAGATATGAAACACCGAATTCTACGCTTTCGTTTATTGGAAGTGTTAACATTCCGGTTTCATTGTAGATGCCAAAGGCTTCTCCGGGAGTAACGAATATTACATTGCCTACAGCTTCAGGTATGAAGTAATGAGTAGCCTCGTCTTCATCCATGATCAGATTGTCATTTGTATCGTTGTAGATAAATATACCTGCGTATTCGTATCTAAGATCTACATGGTAGGATTGGAAGGTTTCATTTTCTCCTGTTGAAACCCAGTATGATTGTTGGAAGCCGAACCAGAGCCATGTCCAAGTGACTTCTTCTTTAACCCAGTCCCAACCTTCTTCTTCAGCCTTTTTGAGGTAGTCTTCCCATGTCATGTTTCTTGCCATTCTTGCAATGTCCCAGTATCCTGATTTAGGAGCATTTCTCTCGGTGTCCCAGAGAGTTTCATTTATTATGGCCATCGTCTCTGGTGAAACTGGTGTCATGTTTGTGTAGAACCAGTAGTATGTTTCATTCCATCTGTTCCAATAGGTATTGGTGGATGTTCCCATCCAAGCATTTACAATTAATTCATCGCCGGGTATTACTGGGTTTGGATCGTACACTATATTAACGTCAAGGCCATTTACTGTTTCATTCCAGCCGAATTCTCCAACATATACCCTCTTAACATAGAATTGATCATCTGTTGTACTTAGATCTCCATCTAAGTCTAGTGCACCAGTTGTAGGATCTATTGTCCACTTTCTGTAACCCCAAAGACCCCATTCAGGGGATCCAACAATTACATCCCAAACTTCGTACCTGTAGGAAACATCGCCCCACCGAAGTTCTTCAAGATGCCAAGTCACGGGGTAACCCCAAGAGAGACGAGCTACCTTGATATGCTCAACATATAGATTTGTTGTGTAATTTACACCATTTACCGTTATATTGTATATTGGGAATTCATATTCGTAAGAGTAGAGGTCATTATAGTATCTTGGCGGTATAGTGTACCACCATTCTGGGTGCAGAAGCCAGTTGATCGGTATTAGATCGTACCATGCACCTGACACTGTGTAAATACGGTAGTAGTCATACATTAGATTTATTGATCTATACTCGTTTATCCATACTGTTGTATTGTAGGTTTCACCGTTCCATGTGAAGGTTTCTGGTCCAGGATATTCATATCCGCCTAGTTCTACGGTCACTATTCCTATAAACTCGTAGTCTTCTAAGCTTTCCAGATCTATTCTGGAACCGTTAAGCAGATACAAAACATAAGTATTGTTTTCCCAGTCATATTCTGGTTCAGGGATAACTGTGTAATATATGGTACCACTTACGTTTACTTCAAAAAAGACAACCCTTAGATGACGGGATACATCTAGGAGTGTTCCATTAAACAGAGTAACATTACCAGATTCAGTGGTGGAATCGTAGGTGAAATAGTCAACATATAATTTTATTAGGCTTTCTCTATCGTATGATCCCTGGTTTGTCAGATTTCCTATGAATATTGCAAATCCTATTTCTTCGATATCCCAACAATCTATTCCAGATACCTTCGTGTATAAGCCTTGTCCCTTTGTAATGCTATAGGTCACACCATCTACGATAATGTATCCTGTCGTAGCACCCTCATAATCGTAATGAATAAGGTACAAGGAACCATTTACTAAGGCGTAATCGTCTTCAGGAACTGCTCCACCCTCGCTCTTTGGCTGCTGTAGGCACCACCATGAAAGCCATTCGTACTCGTCACTTACACCTTCATATGGAAGCTCTACTCTTTCTTCTCCCACTAAGGTGTAATACCAAGATCTTTTGAACCATTCGGGTACAATTATGGACTTTCCATTGTATTCCCCGACATAATATGCTGATGGATATTCGATGTAGTATCTTTTACCATTTCTTTCAAAGTAATACATGTACATATAGTCGTAGTCATACCTTACGTAAATCTTTGTTCCGTTTTCAAGTAGAATATAGTATTCCTGTGCTATGTAGTCCCAGTCTATCCACCCCTTTGTAAGGTTAACCCATGTGGTTCCATTGATAACGGTAAAGTAACCACCAAACTCGACTGGTACTCTGCCGATCTTCTCAACGTTTAAACAATAATTGTAGTCTGCTAACCATATAATTTCTCCATCTAGAGTAATTATGAAGTAGGCTTCTTCAAAAATACTCCACCATGGCGAACTCATATACGTTGTAATGTTGTAAGTCTCGCCAGTAGTTTCGTCGTAGATTGTTGCATTATATATGAATGCATGGTATGCTTCATATACGTAAATCTTTGTTCCGTTTTCTAATATGTAGTAGCGTTTGTATTCGTAGGTTGTTGGATCCCATTCTTCACGTAGCAATCTGTATTCGTATTCGTATCCGTTCCAGAACTTTATTTCTTTTAACGGTAGTTTTTCGCCGTTTATTAATATGTAGGGCTTACTTAAGATGAGATATTTCTTGCCATTTGATGTTTCTGCATAGTATCTTGTCTCTGGGTTGGGTATGTATACTTCAACGCTTCCATTATTAATGGTATAGACTTTGCTGTATGCCCAGTCTTCTAAAATATGTTCTCCCCATGGTTCAGTATAATCTGGACCATATGTCCAGTTAAGCAAGTTAACACTAAAACTGTATCTTTGGTCATTGGCGTATTCGGTGAAACTCATATTCACTTGAATGAGATACTTTCCATCTTCTGTGGCGAAAGCACTATAATTGTTTACAATAATATAGGTTTCGTTTACGACTGTGTCTTTGTGATGCCAGTCTAGCCACATATTTATCCATTCACCAGAAGTCTGGTTGAAAGAGTAGTGTTCCCAATGCCATCCTTCAACTTCTTCCATCGTACCTGTGGTCTCATTCCATATTTCGTACGTACCATACTCGTAGACCTCTTTGTTAGTTTGATTGTAAACTATTATTTCTGTGGTGTTTTCTCTTAGATTTATTGTTGCAATTATTTCCAAGTTGCTCCATATAGTTTCATTTTCGCTCCAATAGTAATTCCAACAGTTGAATCTAACTCTTATTCCATCGACATCGGTTACAAGCTGACTGCCACCTTCCATTTCTACTTCAACTATAAACCATTGGCCAGGATTAGTCGCAAAATACCAAGTTCCAGAAGTTGCTCCTTCTTGATCTCTAATTCTAACATTAATTACTGGTTTCTCTACGGAAAGTTGATGTGCATTTTCATATATCCACTCCCAGTCTCTTGGCCATATCCTCCACTGACTACTATATACGTAGTAGTCTATCCATAGGTTTGGCCCAGGATTTCCTATGAACTTCCCTTCAAATTCTAATATGATTTTATTATCTTCAACGGTTTTTGTGCCGCTTATTAGCTCGTAGAGCCGTAATTCAGAGGGTACCTCCTCGATTTTCCAACCTTCCACATAGTCAATGTATTGTCCCCATTCATCCTCTTTTAGTGTTTCATTCCAGTATTGGTAGAGCAGATAATAGTTAAAAGTACCGTCTGTATTATTGTAGAAGAGAAGCAAATTGGGTGAAGCCCAGTCTGTTGTTTCTACCTCATAATATTCTCCTGTTGTTTCGTCCCAGTAAACTCTTGTTACATTTATTTCTTTAGCAATAGTTACCCATTGCTCCATTAGATATGGTCCAAACACCCACTCCCTTGTTATTATTGTGGCATTTGGATCCCAAACATATGTGTCTAGGGTTTCATTGTATACCCAGCCTCCATGATATACCCTGTATTCTTCATGCCACCCCGTCACATTAACATAGGTCCTCAAGCTATATGGAAGACGAATTACTATGCTGGCGTTTCTAAAATCAGCATCAGATATCCCGGTTATGTTTAGTCTTATGATAAATGTTTGGTTGATTCCAACACTACGGATTAATTCATAGTCTGTGTTTAATATTTCTGCTAGGTACGTACCACCATACATCATGTCAAAGTATACTGCTACTTCGTCCCATGGACCGCCTATGGCGACCTCTTTGTATAAGCTTAGTTCACTGTCCCAATAATAGTACGAGGATGTACTAATGTAATTGCTTTCATTGTCAAAGATGTTTAGATAGACATTGTATATTCCTTTTGGAGTTAGGTCGTTAAACTGGCCTGTTATTACGAAGTTATATTGATCTGGGGTTTCAATTAGGGTTGTTTGACTTTGATTCAATGTAAAGAACTCACCCGTAGTACTGCCGTATGGGTCTGAATAGTTATAAATAGAGGTCCATGTAGACCAATCATTCGATGAGTAATCGTAGTAAATTGATAGATAGGCGGATATATTTACGGCCCACATATTCCAAGATAGATCTATTGTTCCAAGTTCGGTGCCTTCTTCAAATAGGAGTTTGGGAATTGTTATGTTTATCATTACAGGTGCGTTTAATTCAATCCATGTGTCTGGTGTAACCAAATACCAGGTTTCGGTTGTTGTGTTGTAGCAGAATATGTCGTAATGTGCTTTGGGGCCAAACTCCCAGCTTATGTCTCGGTATGTCCAGTTCCATCCCCATGTTTCGTTGTATAGTCTCCACCATACTCTTATCTCGGGTGGTAAATTCATTACTGATGGGTCGACATAAATTGCGTCTTCAGTTTCATAGTATAGTAGCTCACTGAAGAACGGTATGATATGCAAGGTATACGTTGTATCAGCTAGCCAATTTCCTATGATTATTTTGAATCCTACAAAGTTTAAGCTGGCATTTCTTGCTCTTTCTATAGCGTCTCTTGCGTCAAAAGGCACTGAGCATTCTGGGGTCCCAAAGTCATATGACTGATAGGGTTCAACAGGGTTAAGTTCATCATTATAAAAGTCTATAAGTACTGATTCGATTGTCGCTCCGTTGTCTATGGAGGCATTAAATCCAGTTAAAAATTCAATTGCTCTTAGTTCTGCTATTATTAAGATTTCTACAGTACCGCTATCCGCGCTTGTGTTGGAGAATGTTATAAATAGTTCTCCTTCGATGAAAGAAGCATTAAAGAAGGCTAAAACTCCTAATTCCTCATTGTAGAATATATATACATTTGGCTCTCCTTCTTCTCCTTCTTCTGGTGGTGGATATTCTGCTCCGCCTGCTTCTACTCTAAAGTGGTGCTCTGTGTTTTCAGTCCAGTCTCTTATGGTTACCGTAAACTTAACACAAGTTGCTCCAATGTCAGTTGCTCTTACAGCTATTTCTTCACCGTTTATACTTATGGTTGTTCGATCTGTGCCTATGTTGGTGACTGCATAAGTATCTAAAACGTTAAATGCATCATCACAAAGATGTATACTTAATGAATCAATTATGGCGCCGCCGTCGATGCTTAGTGACAGTTCTTGTAGTCCCCTTACACCGTCAAGTGTGACGTAAATTAATAAATCTACAGTTTCACTGTCTTTTGAACTATTTTGAAAAGTGATTTCAAGCCCGTTTTCAATTAATGTATAATTGAAATAGTCTAGTGGTTTTCCTTCAGCATAATAGTCTACCATTATTACGGGGCTTTCTCCTTCCTGTTTTGGTATCATTGCCGAACTTAAGTTAATACTCGAAAGAACTATTAGTACACAAAGTATCACTGAAAAAAGAGGCTTAAAACCTATTTTATTTACCATTTTCATTACTTTTCCTCCAAAGTCATAACATTTATTATTACCTATTGTTGTATTATCTACTACTATAATTTAATTCTGGTAATGAAAATGTACTAGTTTGTATATATAAAAATTTTTGCAACGCGATGTTTTAGTAACATGTTATAACAAAAAGTTATCCTAGTAGTCAATGTAAGTCCGAAAACCACTCAAGAAATTAATAAATAATAATTCACAATTTACTGTTCATAAATCGAAACCTTATTATAATATGTATTACCACAAGTCTATATCTTAGTGAAAAATAAGTCAATTCACTTGAAATCCCGAGTGAATTGAGGGATAAAAATGAATGAAATATTAATTTCAGCTGTTTTGATCCTTTTACCTAATATTTTAATAGCTTTGATTGTCCTTTTGATGAGATATACTCGTTTTAAAGAAATTGCATTGCGTACAGGAATAGCCTTCTCTGCGTTTTGGCTAATATATTGTATTGGCTCAAGTATAGTTTTCAATTTGATCGGAGTTGAACCGAACTTAGTTTATTCTTCCCGAGATTTTTCAATATCAAACTTAAAGACTCTTGCAACTTATGTAGTATCTCTAGCAATATACTCTCTCACTTTGACAATCACTTACCCGGTTTTCATGTTCCCATTTGTTTTCTTCCTTGCTCCTATAATAGCCGTTTTAATTCTACTTTACGCCGTTAGAGGAAGAGGAATAAAAGAAATAACTTTTTGGATCGATTTAAAACCCAAAAGATTGATGGGGTGGGATGAAGAAAAAGAGGTTTTGAAACTTTTAATAGCTCTTCTACCTGTTTCTCTATATTTCTTAACATCATTACTACGAATATTGAAATACGAGGAAGATCCGCTTTCGGTTGGTAGTACCTTGTTGGGCTGGGTACTTGAAATTTATATGCTTTTTCTTTTATCTTTCATAGTGGCGGTGAATCTTCTTTATACTTCTCGTGTTTATCACGGAAACAGGTTTGTAGGTGAAACTATTAGAAGAAATACCTTCAATAATCTCTTATCTATAAGTATTGTGCTTTCGTCCGTAAGTCTTATACTTTTTGTACAAATTTTCAAGGGAATCATCTACGTTTTCATATACTTCTCACTATATTACATTGCGATAACTATTATTTTCCTTTCATTCTTCAAAGTAATGGAACCAACTTCCGTGTATATCTTTGCTAAAATTCTAACTTTTATGAGAGATGAAAATAAATTCCAAAGAATATTTGAAAAAAGAACGCTTGTACTAGGCATTATAGTTGGTATAGTGGTTACTTTAGCTTCTCTTTTCTGCACATACGCTTTTATATCGGTTTATTGGAGCTACGTGAATATAGATCTAGATGCCCTTTTAGGTGAATGTTCTTTAGATAGCAGCCCCTCCCTGGAAATTTTGGAAATTTTAAACATACTTATTTCTTTAGGATCTTTACAAAGATTTTTTGAAATAGCAATTATAATGTTTCTTATCTATGCGCTCAGAAATATGGTTAAAATAAAATTTTTCATAGCTGGCATATATGTAGGCATATTTAAGGTATTTGCTGACTATCCCCTTTTACAGCGCGCAACTAAAGCTTGGACTACAACTGTATTTTCAAGTGCGAACATTGGTTTCGTCAACATTTTAGTTCCAAGGTTTGCCTATCTAGGATTGACAACTTCTTATCTGGGTTCATCTGTCTATCAATTTATAGTCATACCTATACTTCTCCTTAAACTTTTAGCAACACTCTTAGTTTTTACTGTTTTAGTTTACTTAAAATTTGGTAAACTTGTTCAGTTTATCGATGTTGAAGCTGGACATCAAATAAAATATATATGTGAAGTTGAACCTGACTATATTACTCCTAACTCGTTGATAAAACTGAAAATAGCAAAAATATTTGAAGAAAAAATTCCAGAAGATCTTTTACAGATCGTAGAATTCTTTAAGACAAAAACATACACTTTTCAAGAATTAAAAGAAAAATTAGGCATGCCTGATGAAAAATTAAAGAAAATTCTCCGATATCTGCATGAAAATTACATTATTGACATTTACGACTGCGAATTTAAAATAGTTACACCAGCACCAGTGATAGAAGGAATATATATTGTGAATACAGACGGTATAGCTCTGTACAGTAAGTCATTTGGTGAAGTAAAAGTCGAACCTTTATTGATTTCAGGTATGCTTTCAGCAATAACTAGCTTCGTTAAAGAAACAACAAGAAGTCAACAATATTTGCAAGCTATTGATCACGGTGATGTCGTTCTCATGATAGAATATGGAGATGGATTTTTCGTCACCCTTTTGGCGAACAGAGAAACCCCTGAAATTCGTATGAAATTAAGGGAATTTGTTAGGCGATTCCAAGAAAAATACGGTGAAATTCTCAAACGATGGAGTGGAGATCCCGGTGAATTTGAAAATGTTGAAAAATTAGTCAATGAAGTTTTTGAAATCACATCTACTAGTGAAGAAATAACCACTACCTAGCTTAAATCAACACATATTATTTTGTTAAGTTTTTGTAGAAATTTGGTGTCATCTTATTTCAAAAGATTTATAAGACATTTGAAGGATGTTGATTCCTCTCCTTTTGTTAAAAGGCGAGAAAATTTGGAGTTGAGGCATTTTGGGTTTTAAAGAATTAAATATTGGAGACAATGTTCTATCAGCAATTTACACGATGGGCTATGAAGAACCATCACCTATACAAAAAGAGACAATACCATTGATTTTATCTGGAAGAGACGTAATAGGACAGGCGAGGAGTGGAAGTGGAAAAACAGCGGCTTTCGGTATACCTTTAGTAGAAATGACAGACCTAGCGGATCATAATGTTCAAGCTTTAATACTTACACCAACAAGAGAACTGGCAGAGCAAGTATCGAGGGAAATAGCTAACATCGGAAGAAAAAGAAGAGTAAAAGTATATGCCATTTATGGTGGCGTACCCATTGGACCTCAAATGGAAAAATTACGGAGAGGAATACATATACTTGTTGGGACTCCTGGACGTTTACTTGATCATTTACGGAGAAGGACATTAAATCTTCGAAATGTTAGAGTGGTTGTTTTAGATGAGGCTGATAGAATGCTTGATATGGGCTTTATAGACGATATTTCAACAATTCTTTTCCATGCAAAAAACAGAAAACAAACGTTATTATTTTCTGCGACTATGCCTTACGAGGTAATAGAATTATCAAGAAAGTATATGAAGAACCCTATAGCTGTAAAAATTTCTCGAGACGAGTTAATTGTTGAACATATAGACCAATATTATGTTGAGACAAGTCGAAAAAATAAGTTAGAAGTTTTAATGAGAATCTTAGATGAACATCATGGGAAGAAGATCATGGTTTTCTGTGCAACAAAGAGAAAGACAACGCATGTCGCTTGGAAACTGAGAAAATCAAGATACTCTACACTTTGTTTGAATGGAGATATGACTCAAGGTCAAAGAAACTGGTCAATGGCAGTCTTTAGAGAACCAGGTAGCAAAATACTTGTAGCGACCGACGTAGCTTCCAGAGGAATAGATGTACCCACGACAGATTTGGTGATAAACTTCGATATTCCAAGGAATTTGAAAGATTATGTTCATAGAATAGGTCGAGCAGGAAGATTTGACAGAAGAGGAAAATCTATAACACTAATAACACAAGAAGATCACTCATTCTTAAGAAGAATACTTAGATCTAACAAAATGGAAAAATACTATTTCAGCGGTAAACGTAAATTTGATAAACGTAGATTTTAAACACGTATTTTCGCTTAATTTTAGCCATGCGAAGGGTAGATCGTGAAGAACTATCCTTTGTATTTTAGCTAAACTTTATTTTATAATTTGGTGGAGATGACACATTTTTAATTTAAATGCAACCATATTTTGTCTTTGTGATTAAAAATGGGTAATTTGGTATTCTTAACATATTTGGTAAGACGAAAGAAATTGAAGATTCTGTAACTTTTACATTGTGATATTTAAGAAAGTCGCAATTTTATCAAAAAATTTAAGTATTATCGCATTAAAATTTTTATGCATCTCCAGATATTTAGTTCTTGGAGATGTGAGACGTGTTTCACCCTGATTTTAACAAGAAGGCTTCTCCAACAACTAAATTAATATCTATGCTTCTGCTTTTAGCTCTTCTCTTAACCTACTGCTACTATCCAGCGACATTGTTTACGAATACAAACTATCCGCAAACTACCTCCCTACTAATTTATAGAGACAATGAAACCACTGATAGCTTGACAAAGGTATCTTACGATGACGAAAATTTACAAGAATGGTTAAGTTCACTTAGAAGCTTAGAGGTTCCAGCAGGATCTCCAATGGATATTTATCCCGTTAGGGAGAGCATAGCTGTTGATTTATGGCCGGGAATCTATTTTCCGGAGGATGTTGAAATTTATAAGCCTCTTATAGAGGATCTTCATGCTCAAGGAATAAAATATATGATTTATAGGAATTTTTACATGGTTACTGATGTAAACTACACTTACCTATGTGAGTATTATCCTGGTTTCAATGCATCGAATGCTGGTTTTATAGATTTAGATGGAAACCCGTATATAGTAGATTATGATCCCTACGGTACACCAATATTTAGAGCTTCAACAAATAGACCTTATTGGCAAAGTTTTCTCATAAATTCAACGAAATTAGCTATCGATGCTGGTGTAGATGCTGTTGTTTTTGATGTTGGATTTGGACATTATCCTCCAAATGAGTTAAATTTTGATCCAGATAGCATTAAAGATTTTAGAGAATACCTAGCAGAAAAATATACTTCAGAAGAATTGGCTTCAAAATTTAATATTTCTGACATTTCTACATTCGATTTTGGGCAGTATCTTAGAGATCTAGGATATAATGCTAGTAGTTTAAGGGAAGCTTTAACGCAAGGAACATCATTGGGATACTATGCTGATTTGTTATGGTCGGAGTGGTGTGAATTTCATCTTAAAGTTTTGGTGGAGTTTTATAAGAGACTTTATACCGAGGTAAAAGAATATGCTCAAAGTAAAGGACGAGATTTCTATGTTTTCTCCAATATTTATCATGGTCTTGATCCCCAGTACAATATACTCTATTTGATTAATTATGTGGATGGTATCTATGCAGAAATTTTCTTTGATGATTTACAGTATCCAAATAGAACTCCAGCAACAGTTTATAAGGTAGCTTATAGTTTAGGGAAACATTATATCCCTATGACTTCTCCATCCAACGATTCGGAACTATATCCATTATATATTGCAGAGCTTTTTGCATGTGGCAGCTGGACGGGTGGAGCAGGAAACTATACTCCATATTTCCTTTTTGTTAACTCGCATCCTGAACTATTCAGTAAGGAACAGGACGGTGAAATAGGACTTGTTTACTCTTTAGCTTCAAGTGAAAACTATAGTTCATTTGAGGGTGCCTTTTACCTTCTCTCTGATACCCAGCGTAGTTTTGATGTTATTGTTTTTGGAGATAATAAGTGGTTTAATGAAAGCTTGACATTAAATGACTTGTTAAAGTATAGAGCAATTTTACTACCTAATACTGGTTATCTTACAGATGAACAAGTTGAATTGCTTCTGAACTATGCTGAACAAGGTGGTATTCTAATAGGCATTGGAAGTGTTGGAACACGAAATGAAACCGGGGAAATTGTCAACTCAGAGACTCGAACAACGTTTATCAGCCTTTTTAATGGTAGCATAGTTTCTTATGGAAGTGGAACAGTTATTTCATGGACCAGTGATATAGCTTTACAGTACTTATTGCAGAGAAATACAACACTTTTAGAAGAATTTGAAAATAGATTAAGTGAAGTGTTTTCTCCCGAAATCATAACAAGCTTTACCCACAATACCACTATATTTCAATACTGGGATCCTGAATCTAATGCTATGATCTTTCATTTCTTAAATCGTGAATATGACTCCAAAAACGATGTAATAACACCTCAACACGATGTGAGCTTTAAGTTTACTTTAAGACCTGAATTGGACGGTCTTCCTCTTGAAATAAGATTTTATTCACCGAATGACTATTTCGAAGGAATAGAGTTGACTTACAGCTCAGATCCTAATGGATATGTGGAAGTAACAATTCCGAAAGTACATATATGGGGTATTTTGCGTGTGGAAGCTAAGAAAAAAGCAGTACAAGAAGATTTAGTAATTAACAGTCCAACCGTGCTTAAGGATCAAGTTATAGTTTTGAACGGTAACCTATTAGTTAACTCAAAGTTGACATTGGAGAATGTTATTTTAAAGATGAATAGTTCCCTTGACAGGGTGTTTCGAATAGAAGTTTATGAAGGAGGAGAACTTGTTATCAAAGACTCTGTCATTACTGCGTATGATCCAAAGTATCACTATTATGTTAAGGTGAATAAGGGCAGTCGGTTCTATATGGAGAATAGTGAGTTAAGCCATGCTGGTGTTTGGGGACCTATGTATGCTGGAGGGCTGTGGATAAACACGGATGATGTCATAATCTTAAACTGTACAATACATAGTAATTATGACTATGGAATACATGTATATAATGCTTCATACGTCGAGATAATAAACTGTAAAATTTACGGCAACAATATAGGAATATACTTGCTCAATTCATCTTTCGTAACCATCTCTAAATGTAACATTTACGATAATTCAATTGGTATCTACGAAAAGGGAAGCTACTATTCTACAATCAAACACAGTCATATCTCAAATAATTTATACTGGGGAATAACAATTTGGGACTCTCTATTCCCATTAATATCTGATAGTACCATTCATGATAGTGTCCATGATGGAATTATCATTTGGTACTCGTTTTTCGCAAAAATTTACAACTGCAAAGCTTACAGTAATGAAAATGGTTTTAACATACGATACACGCCTTTAGTGACAGTTTCAAGTAGCGAAGTGTATAACAATGAGGAGGCAGGCTTGTTTTTCTTCCATGTTGAGCTTCTGTATGGTCATCCGTTGGCAATTCTTGATTCTCTTGGCACTATAGTTGCTAACAGTTTTTACAATAACACATATGGCATATACATGTTGGAAAGTGAAAAAACTAAGATTGAAGCTTGCAATATACTTGATAACACGTGGGGAATATATGTTGAAGGAACTACTCAATGCACTTTCATTTTCCGTTCAAACTTCATTGATAACACCGATCACATTTATGTTGATGAAAAGGCTCAAGGAAAAATTCAATTTGACAACATAACAATTGGAAACTACTGGGATGACCACAGTGGAGAAGATGCTGATGGTGATGGTATTATTGATACACCTTATACTATTAACTCGGTAGATAAAGACTATAAGCCGCTAGCTAATCCAGTTACTATCGTAAAAATAGAAGATATATATGGGCCTATGATCACGGACATTCAAGTCGTGAAAGAAGAGGGAAATGAAAATTACAATTTAACAATATCTGTTAATGTCACTGATGATTCTTGGTTAAGTTGGGTTTTAATGAACGGAACAATACATAATTTGCCGGGTGGAGAAAACTATCCTTTGATGCGTATAATGGTATATTTCTACGATCCCTTTGCTACTATCTTAGGCTATGATAGGTCAAACTTCAATCTTCTTCCATCAGAAGGATATCCTCTCAAAACATGTACAGCTTCAACTCAGTTCACTTTTCCTCTTAGCTATAAGCCTCATTTCAAGATTTTTGCTGTGGATACCTATGGGAACTGGGCTGAAAATGACTCTACAACTCCTCATATAACTGGTATATTTTGGGATCCAAGTAGTCCTGAATATGATGAAGAGGTAACTGTGTTTGTTCATGTATTTGATCAAAGCAGGATATCTGAATGTTTACTAAGTTACTTTAATGGAACAGAGTGGAATAACGTTTCAATGATATATAATGAGGAAACAAATGCAATGGTTGGAAGCATTCCAAAACAACCATATGGAGTTACAGTAGAATTCAAGGTAATTGTTAAAGATACTATGAACAATATAGCTGTAAGTGCAACTTATTCTTACACTGTTAAAGATACTACTCCGCCAATATTGAGAATAATTCAGCCAAGTGGCGGAGAAACAATTTCTAATGATGTTAATGTTACTTGGGAGTCCTATGATGAAGGTTCGGGGTTAAAAGAATTCAAAATTTATTTAAATGGAACATTAAAAGCTACTTTGCCCCCTACAACATCCTGTTATCTTCTATCTAACTTAACACCAGGTTCTTACAATGTTACAGTTGAAGCTGTGGATAATGCTGGCAACCGTGCAACTGCATCAATAGTTTTCAAGTATGTCTCTGAAGAAGGTGGATTACCTAACTCTCTCATACTCATGGGAGGAACAATAGCCGGTGTTGTAATTATAGTTACAGTGTTTTTAATGAGAAAGAAACTAAAAGATTGATCGTCATGCGAAATAAAAGAAACATTTGTGTGAACTGTGTTAGATGTAAGTATTTAGAATTTGTAACGATTTTAGGTAATGGATTAAACGCCTTTATAATCATAAATAAGATAAAACTCAGATGAAGCTACTTATAGGGGACAGGAATTGGAGATGTTTAAATATCGTTGCACTACAGTAAGTATGCTGTCACAGAGCTTAATTTGAAGAAGTTTATTGGTGGTGTAGATTGCAGTTTGGAGCTTTCTTTGGTATTTGGCTGATTTTCTTAATATTTATATTTATGCTAGCTGCTGAAGAAAGTCAAAGGAGAAAAGAAACTTTTCAGAAAATATATTCATGGTTAAAACAGAAATCTAAAAAGATATATTATGAAAAAGGCGGCTTTTTGAAAAGACCTAGAATTATTGCAGAATTGAAACCAGAAATGGAATTGGAACGAGTTGAAGTTACAACATTTACTGTTCACCACGGGTATTATACAGGTACACATTACGCTTCACATGCAAGAACTTATCTTAGAATCTTGGGTACGAGTGAGGAAGGTACTTTTGTAAACATCACTATAAGAGATGAAGGTCTTTTTGATAAACTTGCTATAGGGCTAGGACTTACAAAAGATATAGATTCAGGAGACCCCATATTTGATCAAACACATAGAATTAAAAGTGGAACACCTGAAATCGCCCTTAAACTCCTAAAGGATAAACAATTTAGAGATTATGTATCAATGATTCGTGATTTAAGGAAGTTTGAAATTAGAGGAGGAAAACATTTACATTTTATAGTTGAGTGTAATTATGACGTTTCATCTGCTGTGAATGCTATTTTAGCTATGGAAAGAACTGCAGAAGTTTTAGCGCCAGAGATTGAAAGAAAACCAGTAAAGGTTGAAAAAGCAAGACCCGTAACCCCGAAAGTAGAGCCTCGCAGAGCCGTAAGTTCCGAGGTAACGTTGAAATTGAAGAAAGAGTTTGAAAAATTGTCAATTTCTGTTTCTAAATTAGAATTTAAACCTTCAGAAGAAAACTTCACTAGGGTGATCATTACACCTTTACTAGGCGAATTCGATTACGTGCAATATGAAATCACTGAAAAATTGAAGGTAAGAGCTTTGGATAATCTTGAGAAACCTGCAAGTAAAACAATTACGATTCAGATATACCCCAAAGATATGAAAACAACCTCAACTCAAAAACCTACCTCTATTGAGGAAATCAAGACATTATTTGATATTAGGTGTGAGGATCAAGAAGTTTTAAGAAGAATTTCCGAAGCATACATACTTTTTGAAGTATTAAGCGAGATTAAAGAATTGTCTAACTTCAATGTAAAACTGCAAGGCCAAACAATGGAAATATACTTAGAATGTGGCTTAAATCCAGAGAATATTAGGAGAGCTTATGAAGTAATCAGAGAAGCTGCATGGTGGACAAAATTCTATATACTAATTTAAATCTGAACACTTTGTCTTTATTATTAATCTGTTTTAATTCTCCGGCTTTAATTTCTTTTTAGAAATACATAGAAGCATGAAAATGAAAATACTTAAATAAATGTACTTGATTTTAACTTATGAGTAATTATAGAAAGCTATCTTGAGGGGGAATAATATAGGTTGTACTCTTTATGGTTTATATGCTTGTGGTTTGCATGTTCAACGTTGGTAATTATATTAGCTATTTGGTTTGAAAAAATAAGAAAAGCAAGAATAACAGAAATCTTTCAGGAAATTTTCTTTTGGTTAAAAGAGAAATCTGAAAGAATACGTTATGAAAATCATAAAAACCCTAGAATTACAGCTGAGTTAAAACCAGAATGGCAATTAGATCAGGTTGAAGTTACAACGTTTATTGATAAATATGAACACTATTACGACTACTATATGTTACGTGCATCTGAAAGATTTAATCTTAGGATTTTAGGTGTAGGTGAGGGGAAACATTTTGTAAGTCTTGCTATAAAAGATAAAGTCCCTTTTGATAGAAGTGTTTTAGGATCAGGGTTTGCAGAATATGTAAAATCTGGAGATCCAGTATTTGATCATTGGCATATCATTAGGAGTAAAACACCTCAAGCCGCTCTCAAACTTTTAAAAGACGATAAATTTAGAAGCTACATCAGTAATATACACAAATTAAGAATTTTCAAAATTGAGGGAGATGGAACTCTAAGTTTTACTGTTGAATGTAACTATGATCCAATATCTGCTAAAAATGCCATTTTGGCTATGAAAAGAGTATTAGAAGTTCTATCACCAAAAACTAAGGAAAAAACTGCCGTTAGTGAAAGGGTTAAACCCGCTGTTTTAAAAGCTGAACCTCAGAAAATTATAGATCCCGAATTACTTTTAAACTTAAGAAAAGAATTTGAAAAATTATCGACCCATGTTTCTAAGTTAGAGTTTAAACCCTTGGAGGAAAATTTCTCTAGAGTGATCATTACTCCTTTACTAGGCGAATTCGATTACGTGCAATATGAAATTGCTGAAAAATTGAAAGTAGAAGCAATAGACGACCTTAAGAAAACTGTAGAAAAACCCATTACAATTGAAATACGTCCTAAAGAAGTAACGTTATCATTAGGTCAAAAAATAGCTTTTATTGAGGAAATCAAGACATTATTTGATATTAGGTGTGAGGATCAAGAAGTTTTAAGAAGAATTTCCGAAGCATACATACTTTTTGATTCTTTGAGCAAAATCAAAGAATTGTCTATCTTCAGCATAAAGTTGCAAGATTCAACGTTGAAAATATGTTTAGAATGTAGTGTCGATCCTGAAAACATCAGAAAAGCTTATGAAGCAGTTAAAGAAGCTGTCAATCTGGTTAAATTCCACCTATTAATCTAGGACTCGAAATATCTCATAACCATATACATCTAGTTATTTTCCGACATATATTGCGGTTGGAAGAAAAAATTTGCTTAAATGGATATATGTTGCTCTTCGAATTTTAGGTAGATACTGGTTTTGAATTCGTGTATTTTGAGGTTTCAAATGTGGAAGAAATGATACATCAATCGTCATTATTATCCTTTGTAAAAATAAAAACTACGACAAATATTTAAATAAGGTAAATTGAATAAATAGTTAAGAAGGTGGGGATTAGATGCAGTTTGGTTCCTATTTTTTGCTTTGGTTAATTGTTATAACTCTACCGATAATTTTGGCACCTATTTTCCTAATATTTCTAGAGAAAAAGAAGATAAAAGAAACTTTACAGCAAACTTACTCTTGGTTAAAAGAAAAATCTCCAAAAAATATACATTGATAAGGTTCATACAAAGAATCCCAAGATCATAGCCGAGATAAAACCAGAATGGCAATTAGATCAGGTTGAAGTTACAACGTTTCCTATAGGTGCTTTTACATCTCCCAGGCGCGGTCTGTTTTTCTTCTTTCCAAGAAACTACTTTAGTATCTCAGGTATAAAGGAAATAGAATCGCCTATAAAATTTGTAGTAACGGGAAGAGATCCTTTGTCTGTAACCATTGCCAGATCGGAGTTTAAACATGATTTTGAGACAGGAGATCCCGTATTTGACCGAAGATACATGGTTAAGGGTGAAGACTCTGAAGCGATTCCCAAGATTCTAAGTGATTCTAAGTTTAGAAGCTACATATTGGGAATATACGATCTGATAAAGTTTGAAGTCAGAGGAAATAAACATGTAAGTTTCATAGCTGAGTGCAACCCTGATATTAAATCTGTAGAAAACAGCATTTTAGCAATGAAAAGAATAATAGAAATTTTATCAGAAACCATCTAAATCTTACGATAATGTATCTACAATATCAGAACTTGTGGATATTATTTTCACATTTATTATAATGTTGGATTAGGGTTTAGTAAGGCATATATAGTTAAGTGTTTCATCGTTCTTTTACCATGAATTAATTTTGAATTTAAATTATGATTTAGTTTGTAGGGAAGATGATGGGCTACGTTATTAGGAGGAGAAAGTTGTGAACAGTACTCAGCATGGAAATAGGCAGAGCTCTATAAGGATTCAAGTGAAGTTCTTGGCGTCGTTAAAACATATTTTGGGAGTTAAAAATGTTGATTTGGAAATTTCTCAGCCAATGAAGTTGATAGAAGTTTTAAATTTACTTGTAGAAAAATATGGAGAAAAATTCAGGGAAGCTGTGTTTGATGAAGAAGGAAAAGTTAGAAATGAGCTTCTTATCTTGGTGAATGATGCGGAAATCTCTGTGCTTAACGGATTAGATACTAAAATATCTGATGGAGATACAATAACTCTACTACCTACAGTGCATGGAGGATAAACCTAGTTTCACATCTTCATAGGTCTTTACTTAACATTAACATGATTTTGTGGAGGAATAAATTATGAGATTTTCTGGTATGTTAAGAATAGGGGTTGTGCAATTTGAGATCAGAGAAATAAATAGTTTTGATGATTTTAAGCAACATGTCACTAAACTTGTTGAATCAGCCGCAGAACAAAAAGTAAATTTACTGGTTTTTCCAGAACTTTTTACCCTTGAACTTTTAAGCATAAAAAATATTTTTGAATCAAATGAAGTAGCAAAATCTTTAGCTGAGTATTACGAAGATTATTTTAACCTATTTTCGGAACTAACTGTAAAATATGGTTTTCTTATACTTGCTGGTTCAACTGCCACGGAAAGAAGTGGAAAATATTTCAACACAGCTCACCTATTTTTACCGAGTCGAGAAGTGATAAAATATGATAAAATTCATTTACATCATATTGATAAAACTTTAGGGTTTTCACCGGGGTTAAAACCTGTTATAGCAGATGTAATATTTGGCAAAGTTGGTTTAATGATTTGTTACGATGTTGGTTTCCCAGAACTTGCACGAATACTCGCACTCAAAGGTTCCTATATTCTTTTAGTGCCAAGTGCGGCACCTGGTAAATCTGCGTGGAACTGGTTAAGGTATTGTTGCCATGCTAGGGCAATAGAAAACCAAGCAATTGTAGTACACTCATGTCTTATAGGTAAATTTGGGGAATTAATGTTTAAAGGAAAATCTGCAGTAATTTCTTCAACAGACTATGAGAAAAGTGGAATTATAGTTGAAAGCGAGTATGATAAAGAAACTTTAACAATTGGAAATATTGATTTAAAGCGGTTTTGGAAAATTAGGGAAAAAACAAGAGCACCTGTACTCAAAGATTTAATACCAAGCATTTACAAACAGTTATGTGAAATAAATTGGAAAATGCAAACAGAGTAAATTTCTCAAAAACAATAGTGGATGCATCATTATTGTTTTACTCATATTGTAGTTGTTTTAGTCTTTGATGAAGTTTCGTGACTAATTTCTCTGCTTCTTCTAAATTGCCTTCTGAAACTTTTGTAAGTGCCTTTTCAATGTCATCGGTATGTTCATCCTGATTATAACCTGAAATTTTTAAATGAAGTTGCGCACGTATACCTGATTTTCTGCAGTTTTCATTAATTAACTCAAGTATAGAAAGTTTTGATGATACTTCTCTTGCAAACCTTAAGTCTTCAAGTAATAGGTCAAGAATCCTCTTGTATTCTGGAAGAATAAGAGCCTGTACTTGTTCAGAAGTAGCTTTTAAATCATCATTTATCATATCAATGGTTTTTAGAATACCCATTATCGTGTTATACAGTTGCATTCGAACTTGAAACCATAGTTTTAACCTTTCTGTTAGATTTAAATACTCTTTAAAATAGGTTTCCGCGGATGGAAAATAGGTTTCTAGATGCTTAGACCTCGTAGAGATATTATCCGGATATTCGCTTAAAACTGTTTCAACAATTTTCTTAATTATATCTGAAATATTTTTTAATAATTGACTCGGTGATTTTTTAGCCTGATCCAACGTCTTTCCCTCGCTCAAAACAATAACCATGTATCTCTATGATCATATATTGTTGTTACAACTACAACTACTAAGTTATGTCAATCTACCATATAAGCTTATTGATCATGAAGATAGGAAGTTCTACTACTAAAACTTCACAATTTTACCTATAATACCAGAATTTCATTAAAATTCTTAGATAAAACAATTGACATCCTTAAACTGCCAAGAAAAACATAAAACACAAAAATAAGTGAACAAACTATTTATTGAAGTTTCGGATTCAAAAGTTGTTCTAAAAGCAATATTTCCAAGAACCAATAACTAGAGTTGTCTGCTTTTCAATCATAATTAAGATGTTTGAAAGAATTTAGAAAAACAATTTATTTGTTCCTTAATTTTGTTATATCTCGCCACAAAAACTAAATTTCATAATAATATTTGAATAGGGTGTGAATGTTTAATACTAAAAGGGTTTTAGTTTCCTTAATATTTGTGATATCATTTATTGCTACCTCATTTCTAAATTTGGCGGTTGCAGCAGAAAATTCTTCTTTTATGGGAATCGAAGATAAACAAAAATATTTGCCAAAATATACTAGAATTATTCATTTTAGCGAGGTAGAGGTAATAGGTGCTGAGGTTGCTTTTCTTTACGCTGTTTGGACAGTTGCAGAAATATTAGATTGTTATAATTTCCTCTATTTTTATATTTCTTTTAGACAGTTCCTCTAAAATCGTTTTGAAAATTCTGTGGTCTGTTCCTATTTTCTCTGGAGGAAATATCCCGGTTCCATTGATTTCTTTTTGACCGACTAATTGAGTTACAATAGATGCAATGTAGGATGTAGTACGTGCCATGGAAGTTATTTTTTCTTTTTCGTCATAGTAATCTATGAGATTATAGATGTATTCTACACTTCTTCCTCTTTCTTCTCCCACAATCTTTATTCTCATTACTGTAAGATCCTTTTCTTCTCCTAGTTGAAGTCGAGGTGTTAAAAGTTTTGTTAGAAATTCTCTGGGAGGAATTTTTACGGATTTTATTTCTATCGGTTCTGTATCTAAGAGTCCACATTCTATTAGGGTTTTTATTTTTTGAACATGCCCGGGGTATCTTATTGTTTTTTCACACATCTCTTCTACATCTCTCAGGGAAGAAAACTCTCTATATGTAAATAGAAGTGAAGCTAAACCGTCCGTGTAAAAACATTCTAATCCGCCTATTTCTGATACGTACATTTCTTCAAGTCCAGAAAGTGCTTCAACCTCTACTATTTTACCGTTTTTTACGATTCTGGCTTTTTCAGTATATTCTTGCCAGACACTTTCAAGGTTAAAAACAATTCTATACTCTAATGGTGGTTTAGGCTTCTGTGGAAGCCCACCAACCATGATTTTAACCATTTTTGCCTTTTCTAATCTACTAGCAACGTGACCTACTAACATATTGCTAAGTCCAGGAGCCACGCCACATCCTGGAACAATAATTATACCCTTTTCTTGTGCAATTTTATGTAGGGACATGTATTCGTCTTCAAAAGTTAAATCAACAACGTTAACTCCTTCATTCACTTCTGTTTTGAGCGCATGAAAACTTATTTCGTGTGGAAGAGCGTTAACGACAACGTCAACATTTTCACGTCTTAATAGATTGCTTAAAGCTGTTGAATTTGTTACATCAACTACAACGGTTGATAATTTATCGCTTTTAATTTTTTGAAGAACTTTTTCAACTTCTTCTTTAAATTTGCTAGTTAAAATAACTTCTGAAACTATGTTACTTTTAACTAGGTCCATGGCCACTACAGATCCCATCATTCCAGCGCCTAATACCATTACTTTCATCTTGTTGTCCCCTTCCTCCAATAAGTAGGGTTTTGAATAATAATGTTAAGTCTCTATCTCGATATAAAAATAAATCACATTATTCTATAACAATATATTGTAACTTGAAGGGGAGAAGATGATAAGTGAATATTAGTTTTAGGAAGATTGAAGATGTTCTACAGAACTTATCAGAGGTTGAAGAGGTCTTTAAAGAAATTAAAAGCGTAATTAAAGAACTGGTCAACGTTAAAACGGAAAATGAACAATTAAAAGGCGAAATAGTCAATTTAAAAGCCGAGTTAAGAATATTGAAAGAGAAATCACATAAACTTGAGAAAGAAAACACGGAGTTAAAAAACACTTTAGAAACAAGAGAAAATGAAATAAACCAATTAAATGAAGCAATTTCCTCTTTAACAAGTGAAAATAAGAAGCTTAAAGAGGATTTAGAGATTGCTGAGAAAAAATTCTCAGAATTAGATGAGTATAAAGAAAGAACTGAGGAAGAAAACAAAAAATTGAAAAACGAATTAGATAAGATTTCTGAACAGTTTGAGAAGATATCTCAAATGTATAGGGAGATTGCTGGTGAAAGAGAAAGAGTTGAAGACATAAAAGAACTTTTAACAATATATGTAACGTTGCTTGAGACTGTTTTTGCAGGTATGCCTCATGCAAAAGTACTGTGGTTGTTACATGGGGTTCCAAAAATGAAAAGAAGTGAAATAACGAAAACAGCGGGATTTAAGCCTGCAATCATACTTAAAAGCATACATGACTTGGAAAGAGCAAAACTAGTTGAATATGAGAGAGAAAAAGATGAAGTACGCATACTAAGAAGACTATACTAATGTCTCAACTATTAACATTGATCGTATTCTAAATTGGCAGTAAAGAAAACTAAGTAAATGAAGTTCCTAAACAGCCAAGATAATTTTACGTTTTTATAAGTTGCTTATTCCTGGCGAATCTCGACGATTTTAAATTTCAAATGTACCCGGTACATCAGGATGTGGTGGGATTCTAGGTTTTCCCGGTTTCCCAGGTTTTATCGGTGGTGTTGGTCTCTTAATTCTAGCAAGGTCTAATTCAAACTTTGTTGAACATTGAGCACAGTAGATTTCACCGTTTACTGTAACTTTGAAAAGTTCACTTCCACATTTAAAGCATTTAGCCCATTCCAACAAACTCACCAACAAACATAACATGCACCGACATAAAAATCTATCTGAAAAAACTAAAGTAAAAACAAAGTAATTGTAAAATCAATATGTGAAAACTTGGATTATATGGTTTTAGAGGCCTTTATCTAACATATTAAGGATAGAAGTTCTAACATTTACCAGAGTTCTCTCATTTATGTCACATTCAAAATAAGTTCCATTAGCTGCCTGAACAATTTTCCAAGCAAACATAGAAGAAATATTTTTGAATATTCCCCCACCAGCGACAGGATTAATTAATATGAATGGTATTTGCTCTCTTCTAATAATTTTAGCAACTTCTATAGCGTCTTTAAGAGCTGTCACCGACTTACCCCATCTAAGTTTTCTTAAGGGTACATTTGCAGCTGCATCAGAAATAACTATTATAGCTGGTATAACCTCCCTATCTCTAATCTTCTCTTCCTTTGCAACTTCTAAAGCTCTAAGCATTCCCAAGGCAAGAGGCGTATACCCACTTGCTTTCAATCTCATAATTAGATCGATAATTTTCCTGAAATTTGACGTTGGACGTTGAAGAACATAAGCAGAATCTCCTCTAAAGACAATGAGTCCAACTTTATCTCTATGTCTATAAGCTTCCCCGTAAAGAGATATTACAGCATTGCCTACAGCGTCTTGCCAAGCGGCCATAGACCCGCTCATGTCTAAAACAAGGATAAGGGATAAGGGAGCCTTATATACCCTGACTTTCTCTCTAATATCTCGAGGTAAAACCTTGATTGCTAATTGTCCATGAGAACTGTTTTTCATAAGTATTCCCTGAGTTACTGCTGCGGATCTAATTGTGGCAGGCCAATGAATATCTACGTGATCTAATTGTCGAGGGACTGTGTAACTAATACATTTGCCTTTATGTCTAGTTGTTAATGTTAAAACACGTTTTCCCACAGCTTTTCTAGTAAGTTGGACATCTTGCTTACTGGGCTTTATTCTAACAATTTTCCTGAAAAATCCCTTAATTTTTTCAGGTAATGGTAGAGAACCATCAAATAAACTGGAATCCAAATAAGATCTGGAATATATAGTTAAAGGAAGTATTTCGATTCCTTTAGTCTTCTTTTTCTTCCCTCTTTTTATTTTAATAAAGTCTACTATTTTTATTAAATGAGATTTCACTTTACTAAAAGGTTTTTTCCGATATTTAGAGTAAACAATCTCGTTAATAACATCGTCTTTGATAGGACCCTTTTTACTTTTAAGTGAAAAAGGTTTTCCTTTCTTTTCAGATTTTCCCTCCATGAGTATAAATCTTTTCTTTTTCTTAGTTTCGTTATTTTTCAATTTTTTTGGATTTACTTTTTTACTTTTGGTTTTCCCCTTAATTTCTTCAATAGGTTTAATTTCGGTTTTTATTTCTTTTTTAACGGTCTGTAAGGCATTTTTAAAGGCTTCATCTATTTCTCTTGGCGTTGCAGGTTCTTCTCGACCCTTATTTCGTGTTCTGTGACTTAATGCAAGTCTAGCAGCTATCCTGATATCTTCAGGAATAACTTCAGTTCTTTCATGAAAAGCTGCAATAGCTTTAGCTGCTTCACAAATTACAATATCTGGTCTATGACCATCAACGTTTAAAGTAAGTGAAATTTTCGCGGCAACATACATTAACCATTCCGAAATCTTGACTTTTGGAAGAATTTCTCTAGCTCGTATAATTTTTTCTCTAAGTTCTTTTTGAAATGGTTCCCATTTTTTCCTAAATTCTTTAGGATTTTCTTTAAACTCTAAATTACGCTTGATAATTTCAACTCTTTCATGAATATCCTTAATGCTTTCAATTTTTACATGTAAAGCAAATCTATCGAGGAGTTGTGGTCTTAATGAACCTTCTTCTGGGTTCATTGTACCAACTAAAATGAATTTTGAGGGATGTGACACTGATATGCCTTCACGTTCAACAATGTTGACTCCCATTGCAGCAGCATCAAGCAAATCGTCCACTAAATGATCAGGTAGCAAATTTACTTCATCAACATAAAGAATGTTTTGATTTGCTTCTGCAAGAATACCTGGTTCTAAAGCTTTAACTCCCTCCTTTATAGCTCTCTCAATGTCCAAGGAACCTACTAGACGATCCTCTGTTGCACCTAAAGGCAATGTCACGACCTTCATCTTTCTTTTGACGACAGGTAGTTTGTCACCTGATTCGTATCTTTTTCTACATTCTTCACACATAGCAGAGGGATCGTGAGGATTACAGTCAAAGGGACAATCTGCAACAACCTCAACTTCTGGAAGTAAGTCTGCAAGTGCCCTAACAGCTGTACTTTTTCCAGAACCCTTTTCGCCAGAAATTAGCACACCACCAATGGCTGGATTAATAGCATTTAGAATCAAAGCTAGTTTAAGTTCCTCTTGACCGACAATAGCTACGAAAGGGAAAACAAAGTCCTCAAACAAGCTACACGTCACCTGTCATATAGCTCGTTATACTGTTAGCTGATTATGATCATGACAAAACACATTATATTTCTTTCCTAGTATTAGAGTTTCCAATCAAAACCTTGACTACTATTTTGTTTTCAGATTTACATATATTTCTAAAATTATTGAAATGTTTACTCTCAAGAAGAAAAACTGTGTTAATGTAAAAGATTAAGGGTGTATAATGGGTGGATAAGTATTCTCATAATCAGTTTGTTAGTACTAGAATTCGGTGCAGTGTTGTACTTAAAGCAGTTTCAGAATCATTGCTATAATGAATGGAGAATTCGCACAAAAATGTATGATACACCCTGGCAGTATGGATTTTGTTCTAAATCTTATTTCCCCAAGGAAAATGCCTGTAATAGATGCACCTAAGATAGTTGTCCAAAGTTTGCTGTAAACCTTGAATATGTTTTCGTTAAAATAGATTAGTATAATTGGAGTTGGGAGATGCCATAAACCGAAAGAAATCCCTGTGAAAATCGATGCAACAGATATTTGGAAACCATGTAAATTTAATGTTTCAGAGTGGAAAGTTTCTTGGCTCCTTTTGAATAAATATCCTCTAAAAAGAAGTTCTTCAAACACGGGGCCAAATGTAAGAGTGAAAATAGCTGTAATAAGTAGTCTTGTTAAGGTTACTTCTCCCTTTATTTCTGTCGGAAAGAAAAACTCAATAGTTAAAGCTACAAGGTAAAAGAAAAAGATGAAGATAAAAATCGCTTTCCATTGCTTTGAGGAGACAGTTTTAGTAGTTAGTCCCAAATCCTCTGCATTATAACTAAAGAAAAATT
>Ga0209426_1000792_pt1 | contig 26231 bp, 21 predicted proteins | sample Deesub1362B_J571_FD_187697 | JGI IMG/M metagenome (GOLD analysis project Ga0209426, IMG submission 187697) | Deep oceanic, basalt-hosted subsurface ecosystem from Juan de Fuca Ridge flank, Pacific Ocean, CORK Borehole 1362B_J2.571 (SPAdes)... ...
CAGCACGGCAAGGACAGCCGGATGCAGTCAAGATGTATAGCTCACTACAAGCTAGATTAAAGCAATTAAATACAACTCAAACGGCATCAGCTCAGATAACGACAACAGCTATTAAATACTATGATACATCGAAGCTTGAGCCTAAGAACTTTAAGCAGGTGTTACTTCCTAACTTGAGTGCTGATACCATTGCCAGAAGCTTTTATAAGGTGACATCATCCAGAGATAAAAGGCCAACTGATGATTGGGTAGATGGGAACTACTATTTCGTTAATTTTCCAGAACTGAATGGGCCTGACTTTAAGGCTGTAATCAGTATTACTCCAACTTTAAGCTATCAGAATTTGCAAAAAGAAGATCGCTATCTAGTTGGTGTTGAAAGAGCAAAAGTATTTGGCAATGGCGCAGATACATCACATGCCAGTGTTGGCTATCTAGACCTATACCTGTTTAAAAGACTCGATAATGGTCAATTTCAATTGGTGTCTAAAACTGAAGGCAATGGAACAGATGGTTTTTATGGATATGGCAAAACATGGTGGAATGACAAAGAGCTGAAGAAGAACCTGCAACCTATGGGGAAGAATGTCATGGGAAGCTATACCACAGATGGTCGTTATGGAAATGGTTTTAGTGAGTCTTTCTGGGTTATTCTGTTACTGAACGAAGATGACTATATTGTTCAAGGTTACATTCCAGAAGGTATGGGAAGTACAGATGAGCCGGAATATGGCTATTCTTCAACCATTAAAATAATCAAAAATGAGAAACCATTCTATTCCATTGAAGCTCATTACCAAGGAACAGATATGAACGATAATAATCGGATTATCAAGATCAATCGAACTTCACGTTATGACTATACTCCACATGGTGAGGATTATTATACAAAACAGAAATAGCCATCTTGAAGTAGTGCAGCTCTAATGATGGCTATCCTCCTGTTTCTGGATACTAGGAACTGGAGGATATTGTGAGAATGAGGAAATATTAATGAGTATTAAATCAATTAGAAATGATGATGATCTTACTAATGCTTTTATCCGTTTAGAAAGCATTTTTCAGGCAGATAAAGGAACATCTGAAGCTGAAGAAATGGAAATTTTAGTTGATCTTATTGAAGCTTATGAAGATGAATATTACCCAATCAAATGTAAACCCTAAAGTGGTATTAGCAAAAGCATTGCTTAATACTGCTGATCAGCTCGGTCTGAAACAGGCACAAGTTGCATCTGTCATTGGAGTACATCGTAGCTCGATCAGTCGCCTAAAAGCTAAACCTATACTTGACTCTGCAACTAAGCAAGGGGAACTGGCTTTACTGCTCATTGGCATTTACCGTGCTGTATATGCACTTAATGGTGGAGATCCAGAGTGGATTCATCACTTCATGAATTCCTATAACGATACGACCAGAGAGGTTCCAATTAAACAGATTCAAAACATCTATGGCTGGGTCATGGTACTTCGTGTTGTTGTGAGAACATTAAAAGAAAGTAACATTCTCATTCTAATATATGAATAAATACAATATTTAATAAAGTTAACATATTTAAAAATGATATTTTAACAATGCATATGAGCATCAATATATTTTTCAAATAAATATTTATCTTGTTCTAAATTGTATTATTTACACTCAATGTTATATACTTTTATTTTTACAACCAAATTTCAGAGAAAACAGTATGCAAAAACAAATATATTTTAGTTTTATTTCAATAAACTTTAGTTCAATCTTTAAAATAGAATTCAACTCAAATGTGTCAAATGACTTTCTGATTAGTTTTTTAAAGGATTTTATCCAAGCATTTAATGGTAATTTTTGTTTAACATCTGAAGGAAACAATTTAGAAATAAACTGTTATCAGCAAAAAAACCATGAGCTTGAAGTTAAAATTTCAGATTTAGTTACACGATACAGAAATAGTATTCCACCAATAAATAGAATAAATGATTTTATTAAGAAACTATCAGAAAATGAAAATTTTTTTCTTTTACCTGCTGATTTAGACACTATTCCAACAAAAAATAAAATTATGATGTTAAATGAATTAGCTAGCTTAAATAACCCCTCATTAAACTATGATGAAATAAACAATGAATTTGATATTCTATTTGGACATATTATTGAAAAATACAATTCATTTGGACCATCAATCGAAAAGAAAACTAAAATTGGTGAAGGTCTGAAGAAAAATAGAACTTGTCGCTTTTGTAATAAAAATTCAGAAGAGACAACATTTCAGAAGGTTGCACATGCCATCCCAGAGGCACTTGGTAATAAAAATATAATTTTAAATGAAGAGTGTGACACTTGTAATGAGAATTTTTCAGGAACACTTGAAAGAGACATTTTAGTATATTTAAGACTTTTTAATACATTTTATCAAGTGAAAAATAAAAAAAATAAAGTACCCAAAATAAAGCAGAATAATTTTGAGATGATGCATATAGACCCTAATCTTGAAGAGAATAAGGAAATAATTGAAAGAGCTAAAGAAATATCTAAACATCCATTTAATCCAAATAATTTCTTTGCAATCATTTCTAAGAAAAATCAAGACTCTTCGGCTATAAAGGATACAATTAATCTAAAACCACCTACTATTGCTTTAGACTCTGATGAAAAAATAATTTTACAAAACATATATAAAGCTTTAGTTAAATTTGCATTAAGTTGCATAGATAAAGAATACTTAGAAAGCTTTAAAAAAACATTAGAATGGGTAACTAATGAAAATATTTTCAAAGAGCATCTACCCCAAGTAGCTGTATTATTGAATCCAGAAAAATTGGTATCTCATCCAAGCATTACTATTCACATAAGAAAAGATAATGATAATAATTTGCCATATGCTATAGGTGAATTTCATTATACAACTTTTGTATATGTTTTCATAATACCCACTTTTAATGAAATTGAGAAGGATTTCTCAGAAAAAAGTAACTTTAATAAATTTAAAGAATTTTTTAGTTATTATAACTTTGATAATCTTCCATGGGTTTTTAACAATCTTAGTGATTCAATATCAAGAAAACTTTCTTTAAAAATAAACTTTGAAGAAGTTGAGAAATAATTTATTTTTAAAGTTAAAACTAATATCTGTGATTTAGTCTATCACATAATTATCCAAAGATAAGGTTGTCCGCTTATTTAATACAAACTATCTCTATTACATTTTAGAGGATTACATTTTAAAATATGGGGCCATATCACTTAATGATTGGCCCTTTGGATTACAAAAACCATAAACTTTAAAAATACTATATAAAACACTTAAACACCTTAAAAAATTACCATACCCTTAATTGAAAATTGCATACTAAAATAATCTATTTAAAAAATATTAGTATTTCACATATAGGGCTGAATTTTAGAAATTTATTGGCATAAAAACATCATTTATATATAATTTTATGCCAACAATTTATAGAGACAATAGAATATTATTTCTTAAATTCTAAATAAAATTATATTTTTTCTCTCTAAGTTTAAATGCTTTATCACCACCTTCTAGTATTTCACAGATATGATCTTTGATTCTTTTTTTATCTAAAGTAGATGCATTAGGATCATTATTTTTTAATAAACATTCAATACTTCCATATTTATACTGGAATTTTTTACCGTGATTGTTAGGACTATGAGAACCATGTTGATTAGCTACAATAACTAGCTCACTATCTGCATTCACGACTACATTAGCATTATGTGTGACCAAAATAATTTGGCGTTGAGTTTTCTTATCTTTTAGGTATGTAACAAGTTCAGTAAAGATAGCTCTATTATCAAGATCATCTTCTGGTTGATCAATTATGATTGGACATTTACTATTACTACAATCAAGTGTCATTTTAAGAACCACAAATGCTTTTTTTCCTTGTGACATTGCATTGTAATTGTCACCATCATAAACAACATCATATTTAAATCTAAACCAAGTATTATCAAAAAACTCTTTAGTGAATTTTTCTAAAGTATTTCCTTGTTTAAACTTAATTGTTTCATCAATTAAACTTTGTGTAATTTCATCAAAGAGAGCTAATAGTTCTTGCTCAGTTGTGATAGTTTGATTTGCATAGCTCTGTGCTTTATCACTCTGTTGATTAATACAACTTTTAACCCAAGTTTGAAAATGCTCAGTTTCAAAGATTTTACTAGCGGTAATTACCAAGTCTTGACTAACACTAAAAGTATTGATTTCCTGAATTACATCACTATACGAATTAAGAATGGATAACCATTCTTGGCGAACTGATGCTACTGCATGTGTATTTAAGTTTTCTAATTGGGCTATCTCATCTAGTGTCAGGATAATACGTCTAGCTTTATTTTCTTCTTGTTGTTTCTGCTGCAAAATAGGTTTTAAACTCTCTGATTGAGATAAAAACTGAGAAACTTTAATAAATTGAGAGTTCAACTGAATTTGTTCAAGTGCTTGAATTGCTTCTCCTTGGGCTTTAAGTAATAGATCATGTGAATCTTTAGTTAAAGTATCTTTCTGACTTTCAGCAAAATTTCTAATATTTATTATTGTATTCTCAAAATTTTGAGAAATTTTTGAATATGCTTGAAAATTATTAAAAGGGTTCTGAAAAGTGATAAAGTCGTCAATTTGTACTTTCTGTAGGTAGCCAATTAAGCTATTAATTTGTTCTATTTCTCCATTTAATGAATTAATTTGGTCTTTATGTAAATCATGATCTTTCAACTCCTGTTCAGCAATATCTTCAGTTTGGTATGAGTTTATTTGTTCAGATAAGATCTGAATTTGAGCATTCACATCTTCTATTTTACCCATAGACAATAGAGAGTGTCTTTTTTGTTCGATTTGTTCCTTTCTTGAAAAATAAGTTGATAATTCTCCTGCAATCTTCAGTTTAGAAGTGGACTTCGCTCTATCAAATGAGTCAAATAAGTCAGGGTTTTCTTGCAATAAAAGCTTTTGAACAATTTCTTCTACTCCCTCATCTTTAGATTTTCTATACATATGCCCCTGATAAAAATATTCAATTTGACGGGAATCATCTTTATTTCCATCTTTCCATATGATTTCAAAATTTTGACATAATTCATCAAGATGATTGATGTTTCCTTCCAAAGCCATAGGATGAAGTTTCTTTGCTAAACATTGCAAAAGAGTTGATTTACCAGAAGAACGTCCTCCGATAATTGAAGTAAGATTCGGATTAAAATAGATAATATCGTTAAAAACATTGTCACTTTGCAATCTTATATGATCAATAACTTCATAATCATTTTTTAATTCTGGTGCTACAGGCCCTATATGAACACGTGTTTCGGGTTCGTGTAAAATTTGCTTAAGGCCTTCAAAAGAAGGTTCAGCCTTAATCCAACAAAATTGATCATTATCTGGTTTAAATAATTTTGATTCAGTATGGGCATCACATCCATGAATACAGGGTTTAAGCGCACCATATTTTCTAATAATTTCTTCTATAGAGTCTGCACCTTTACCTAAAAAGTATTTCAAATCTGATGGTTTTGGAGAAAATAATCCATCAGATATACGATATATTGAATTTCTAACTTCACTAGCTGATGCTTGTTGTTGGGCAAGGTTATCCTCATGTGATCTAATTCCAGATACACCATCATTTGTACTGTTAGCCACAAAAATTAAACAGTTTTCCTTTAACACTTTATTTTTCTCAAGTATTTCAACTAAATCTTTATGTGTTAATGAGAACAGCTCAATCCCTTTTTTATATGCTTCATCATCGTTAGTTATATTAGAATAATGATGCTTACCTAAGCCTATTAAGCCTCTTCTTGTGAGTGAGAACCGTAGACTTTCATCAACAACCATATTTGCTTGAGTTAAGAATAGCTCTTCAAAATCTCCTAATATATTGGGATTAAAAAGAATATGTATATTAATTAATGAACCTCTACCTGTTGTAGGTGTGATTCGCAATTCAATATTAGGAATAATCAGAATTTTTTTGATCTTTTCTTTTTGTTCTTCAGTGAAATTAGTGTTTTGACTAATTTGATTTTGATATTCAATAGCTTTCTTATAGTTTTCAATATTGAAGTAGTCTGTTATTCCAATAACTTTGATCTCATTCTCGATAGCTCTCAAAAAAAATATTTGAAAAAACTCATCAATGGAAGAAGATGTGAACTGATCATTCTTAGCTGTACCTTTTGTATGAACGTGTAGATCCCAGCGAGCCCATTCTGAACCACGATTAATCATATTTTACCCCGATTCCCTTTAAATTATTGATTGATACCTTAAAAAAACCAATACTAAAACACTGACTTATGTATAGATTTTAACAAAATCTTTATTGGTCATGATAATTAAAATAAAATCATATACTTAAACATTAATACAGTCAAAGCATTCTAAACTGATATATCTATATTGAAATTGATTCTTTAATTTGGCTTAAGGAGTTTTATAGATTTTTATTCCATTCTTTTACAAGTAGTAGTTTTCCAATTTTAGGCATTTTTTTAACTTGTTTCTCCATGCTTAAAGCATCACTTTTTGATGAAAATGCCTTATAAGCCAATAAAGCTTTTGGTTTATTCAATTTTGTCATTAATGCACCTTTACCCTCATAATGAAGGAATATTCTATTATTTATATCAGGTGTTACACCTGTATAAATTTTATTATTCTCACATTCTAATAGATATACATACCATATAACCTTTTCAGAAATAATATCTATGTTTCTCTTACCGACCTCTTTAATTAAAGGCTTAGATTCATTGACTTCACCCTGAATCACTTTATTTCGACCTTTAATAATATGAGGTTGTATTGTCGAATGAAGATCAACAGAAAATATATTTTCATACTTAGTGATAGTTGGCATGGAAACACCAATAGACTGATGTAAAGTCACTCGATCAAGAAAACCACTTTTCATTAAATTTATAATGGCAGTAGTTCGTAGTTCTCTAGCTTTCCCTCTTAATATAACCTCACTTGCCCTACTAGCATTAATAAATAGAGAATGAAAAGGTTTCAAAAAAAATAATTTTTCTTCATCATAGCTTCTCCAATCTGGATAAGTTTGATCAAATATCTCATAAAAAAGGTCGCCTATATTCTTAGGAAGTATCAACCATACTTGACAAGGCTTAAAAATATATTTATTTTCTTTATTTACAGTAATTTGTGACATATTTAAGTTGTAAGAAAATTCCACAGTAAGCCCTAACTTGCAGACTAACCATGCAATCAAGTATTCAGCACGACTATGTTTTGTATATATTTCTTCCAAAAAACTATCAATAGTTGACTCTGTATAAGTTTTTACTTTTACAGATGATTTTAAGGCAGAGCCAGATCTTTTTTTGTTTAAGCGAGTTTTTTTAAATGGTTTTCGATCATTATTAGCATAATTAATAAATCTTTTTAAATCTATATGAAGATTTTTTCCTGTACTTTCTAGATAACTCACAATATGCTTATCTTTAACTTGATACCAGTCTGTCATTCCAATTGAACTAAGATAACGAATTAATGATATAGACCTTGTTAGATTTCTCCTCATATATCGTGGAGTTCTATAATGATTTTTATTCGTTAAAATATTATATCTTCGTATAAAAAAATTCTTATAACTTTCTAGTAATAAAATGAAGTCATCTGGTAAATCTTCAGGAATTTTTAAATCAATTAAATCTTGCTTAACAACTAAATTATATTTATTAAATATTTCAGCCAAAAGAAATTCAATCTCACTATTTGCATATTGCATTAAAAAATGGCGTTCATGATCAGAAAGATCAATTAAAAATTTTTCTAAGGAAGCTTCACTTTTCCCAGATTTTTCAACTAATGATTTAAGGAGTTCTCCAAGTTTAATAAATTTTGGAGAATGTAATCTGGAATTTTTTTTCAGCACATCAGAGCATGACTTTTTCAGTCCATGACTATCAGCCCAACATATCTCATCGCTTTTAATGTTTCTCTTTGAAATTTTAGCTTTAGAACAATGTGTCCCCATCAAGCCCCTTTTTGTTTTACAAAGAATTTGATTGCACAGAACACATGATCCCATTGCTTTGTCAATCATTGTCAATCTTACCTTTATGTAGATGGCTTACATTTGGGCCAAGAACATCTTCTAAAACAGTAGTATCAACTTTATGCTTTCTTTTTTGTTGTGGCGATACCGCTATTTTAGTTTCATGCTCAACCTCTTTGTTAGGTAGTTTTTTCACTTGACCATAACGAAATGGTAGGATTCTATCTTGTAGGTCACTTATATCTTCTTCAGTAGCATCTGAAATATCTATCTCAAATAGATCGTTAGGTAGACATTGTAATTCATTACAGATCGCTGCAATAATTTCAAGTGTCAGAGGGGGGTTAGGATTTCTAAACTTTCGACTCAGAGCTGAACGAGTAATTTCCCAATTTTGGTTATTAGTCATACGTTCTGCCATTTCTTCAAATGTAGAAACACCATTATCTTTCATCAAGACTTCTAAACGGTTTCTCAACTTAACTTTCATACAATGTTCCTTTTTTCATCCTCGCTAGGATTCATCGCCAAATAAATCAATAGGAATATTAGGCTGTGTAGCTGCATCTAAAACAGTAGGATGATAATACCCTAAAGTGGTAAATAGATTTTTATGTCGCATGTATTTTTGTGCTATATCTGGCGAATATAACGGTAACATCAATGTACAGCCTGTATGACGTAACGTATGAGGTGTGGGTTTAAATCCAACATTTCCAGAAAGAAGAGCAACTTGCTCTAATCTCTTTCTAAAAGTATTTGGAGTAATCACACCGCCACGTTCACTTGGAAAAATCAAATTAGAGATTAAATATTCTGTTCCCTCAAAAAGACATACCCCATCTTTTTGATCTTTTCGTCTCATTAAAATTTTGGGACGAATATTTTCCAAATACCAGATGAGTAAATTATAAATTTCAGGTTCTCGCATAGGAACTGTACCAGTCACACTGTTTTTACCTGTGATAGTAAGTAATGCATGATTATGGAAATGTTTCATACGTTGATCATAGTGAGCTGAAAATTGTTGCTTTTGCAAGCTAACTAACTCCGAAATACGCAATGCAAAATGTATTGCTATATGAAACATCACACGGTCTCTTTGCAATGGGAGTAATGATTTACTCCTTGACTTATAAGCTTCCAAAATAAGTGATTTAAATGCTTCATCCATCGATGCAATTTCTTCAGGAGTTAATGCTTGAGCTTTAGGGAAATTATTGGCTTTAGATTTCTTTACAGCAATACTATTCTCATCATTAACAAATTTTGATGGGCGTATATGGAACACTCTCTGAATTTCATTTGCACGTTCTAGATCACACATGTAACTCTGAAATGAACGCCATGATGAACAATAAGCCGCATATGTACTTGTAGAAATTGATGAACCAGTTTTTTCATCAAATTTAGATTCAAAAAAAGTGATTACATGATGAGGCTTTAACTTCCACGGAGCAACTTGGCTAAAGCTAAATAATCGAATCAAATTATCTTTATGATTCTTTATTGTATTCTGTTTCAAACCTTGTATATGTCTTACTTGAGCAATCCAGTCTTTGAATAAATTAATAGCGTAAAGTTGTTCATCTCCTCTTAAGTAAGAAAAGTCATAGACCTTCACTTTGGTAGAATCTACCGAATGTGAACTATTGGTCGTTCGCCGAATGCTCAATACGTTCTTCATGTGCACAATATTACTACTTAATATCTAACCGTGCAAGATAGGAACGTTAAAATACTTATTAGTTCACTTGTACTTTTATAATAAGTCATCAAACTTATGAAACGTGCAAGATAGGAACGATAATAGTTATAATAGTTCACATAAAAAACCTCCCTTTACGGGAGGTTTTTTTGAACTTACCACTTCGCGTAATGCTGCTCTAATAAACCATATTGTTCATTTAGAACAACGGATTCAACCGCTTCCAGATCAATCGTCCCTGTTACTTTCGCTTGCCATTGATTGAACTGACTGCCAATCAAACGCAAATTAATATTTTCAAAACGACACCACCCTGTTTCAACAAGTAGGTTGAGACGTTGATCTAAAGAACGAATTGACCATGTTGTTTCGTTTTGCTGTTCAAATAAAACATCATTGAGCGGATAGAGACGACCATTGACCCACAAAGCATTTTCATTGCCAAAACTTTCGTTCACACCTGACGCTAGATTTAAACCGATCCGTCGCTCTTGTTGATCTCTAAATTGACACGACAACCAAAACCAAGCAGTTTCTGGGCGAAGAAAACCACAAGTATCATCTAAAGCTGCTAGGCTTTGTTCATTAAAGTCGATGCGTTGCTGATCAGGACTAATAAAAAAACCTTCAACAGCTAAAGTGGTTTGCTTCTGTGTATACGTCCATCCATTAATACCTGTCGGTGAACACATACTCAAAGCATCAGTTCCTGCGCAAAAAATCCGTGCTTTCAGCTGTGTTTCGCCATGTTTTGTCACTTGAATATAACGCACACCATTCGCATGTTGCATATCAAATTGGTAGGCAGACTTTTTAAAAAAACTTTGACTAAACAAAGGCTGTTCGTCCAGTTGTGTTTTTAAAGCCAAAGGCTGTATCGCATTCCACTCAATGACTTTTTGCGAGAGATGATCATACACATAATAAAAAGCATGCCCTGCCCATGACAAATCAACAATCGCAATCCCGATGCTATAATGCTCATGTTGTAATCCACAGAATTTAAACTTCTTATATTTAAGCTGTTTTCGCCAACCTTTTAATACCTGACCATAAGGGGTTTTATAAATATAGTCATCTAAATTAATACGTGATGGAACGTGTTCGAATCGTCCATAACGAGGTTGACCATTTGTTTGTATCAAATCCATTGTCGATTTCCATGATTGCGTCATTGCATCTATTGCCGTCATAAAGTCCAAGCTCTATGCTTTCTCAAGCATTATCTCGAACCATCAAAATTACTCAAATAAGTTCAGACTCATGCGAGTGAGCAGCAAGAGGTATTTTAGCTTAATATTTCATCAAATATTCATACTCAAGTTTTATTTTAAAAAACAATCTTATACCACTCGATCAAAAAACATGACTCTACATCCATTATTAAAAGTCAACGCGTTGGGATTCATAGTATTAGCACTGACAGCATGTAACGACAACGATGATCAAAATAGTTCTGCAACCCAACCAGAACGACAAAATCAAAGTATTAATATTTTAGCTTTCAATGATTTTCACGGTAATTTGGAACCACCAAAACGTTTTATTGAGGCTGAAGACCCCACTGACACGAATAAATCGGTACGAATTCCTGTAGGGGGTGTCAGTTATTTTGCAGATGCAATCAATAAACTCCGTGCTCAATATCCTAACAATGCCGTAGTATCTGCGGGTGATTTAATTAGTGCCTCACCACTTACCTCATCCCTATTCTTGGATGAACCGACCATTGAAACCATGAATGAAATCAAAATTGATTTTAACGCGGTTGGTAATCATGAATTTGATCGTGGAACTGATGAATTACGTCGTTTGCAAAATGGTGGTTGTCAGCAATATACCACCACTAAACCTTGTCAAATTAACAAAGATTTCGCTGGTGCAAAATTTAACTTTTTAGCAGCAAATGTCTCTTTGAAAGCTGATCCCAAAAGAACACTATTTCCTGCATATAAAATTAAGCGCTATGGCAATATCCCTGTTGCATTTATTGGTTTGACCTTAGAAGCAACACCAACAATTGTCTCAGCGGCAGGTATCAAAGATGTTGATTTTCATGATGAAGCCGAGACTGTCAATTCACTTATACCTGAGTTAAAAAAGCAAGGGGTTGAAGCAATTGTTGTAGTGGTACATGAAGGTGTAGCGCCAAGTACTAAATTTAATGCGAAAACCTGCGCAGGTTTAAGTGGACCTTTGACTGGAATATTAGATCGTTTAGATACTGCGGTTGATGTCGTAGTTTCAGGACACACCCACCAGTCTTATATCTGTGACTATTCAACCTTAAACCCACAAAAGCCATTTCTATTGACCTCAGCAGGACAATACGGCACAGCAATTACCAACATTAAACTTGAGCTCGATGGTAAAACTGGGGATGTCATCAAGAAAGATGCTCAACAAGTACCAATTCAAAGCGAAGCATATACGTCTGGAACGACTACGGTTAACTTGACTAACTTATATGAGAAATTTAACAAGACACCAAGTATCGAAGCGATTCTGGATAAATATCGTCAAGCTGTAACTACAATTTCTGCACGTATCGTAGGCACTGCGACCACAGTCATTAATCGAAATGTAGCTGAAAGTGGTGAAACCGCTTTAGGTAATTTAATTGCAGATGCCCAACAGGCAGCAGCTTTAACTGCAAGCAATCAAGGCTCTGATTTCACATTAATGAATCCAGGTGGGGTACGTGCTGACCTTCAAACCAACAGTAATAATCAAATTACTTTTGGAGATGTATTTGCAGTACAACCTTTTGGTAATTCGATTGTCACTTTAAGTCTGACAGGCCAACAAATCCGTGAACTATTAGAACAACAATGGTCTGGGGCAAATGCCAATCGACCGCGTATATTACAACCATCTAAAGAGCTGAGTTATGCTTATAAAAAAGATGCAACTGCTGTCCCACGTGCTACTCAAATTATGATTTCTGGGCAGGCTTTAATGGATAGCAAATCTTATCGAGTCACCGTAAATAGTTTTATTGCAGATGGTGGCGATAACTTTACTGTACTGTCAAAAGGAACCAATCGTGTAGGTGGTGGACAAGACATTGATGCATTAGAAAAATACATCAACCAAAATTCACCTGTTCAAGCACCTGAAACCAACCGTATTAAAGTTATTCAGTAGTTCACATAAAAAATGGGGAAGCTTTCGCCTCCCCATTTTTTTTTTGATATTTAATCAATTGGAAGATAAGTATTTTGCCAAGTTATCGGCTTAAACAGACCTTTCACTAAATGCACATAACGCCCTGCAACATGATCGATTGGGATACAATCATCCACCTCAATAACACGGTCAGTATGTGGTTTACCCCACTCTGGTGGAATCAACTGCTTCGCAATCTGTTTAGCTTGAGTAGTATTTGTAGCAACCACCAAGTGATAACGATGTAACTCGCCAAATTGATTTGCTGAATATCCGCCGAGATTGATCAAATATAACTTTTGCTCGTCTACTGCTGGGGCAGCAAGCGCGAAGTGAATTTGATAATCTACACCTTGCGTCTGAACTCCAGAAAACTGAGCCCAAGCGTCAATATGTAAACCCTTCAACTCACCAAACCAAGCTTGCTTCAGTTGAGGAATGATCTCCTGCAAATCATCACCGATTGCCATAACCACATCATGGACTTCGGTAATGGCTTTAGCATGTCGACCACCCAACATCACCATAAACAAACTTGGCATGAGGTTGACTTACATTTCAACCATTTCGACGCCATCAATACGGGCTACCGTCATTAAATCTTTATCACCACGACCTGAAACAGTCGCAATGATGATTTGATCTTTTGACATTGTTGGTGCCAGTTTAGTGACATACGCCATCGCATGTGAACTTTCCAAAGCAGGAATAATTCCTTCAATTTTGGTGAGATCACGGAAACCTTGCAGAGCTTCATCATCCTTAATCGGAACATATTCAACGCGTTTCATATCTTTCAAGAAACTGTGTTCTGGTCCAACACCAGGATAATCCAAACCGGCGGAAATACTGTGTGTTTCAATGATCTGACCTTGTGCATCAGACATGAGGTAAGTACGGTTACCATGCAATACACCAACATGACCTGCATTCAATGGAGCAGAATGTTTACCTGTTTCAATACCGTAACCCGCAGCTTCAACGCCATACATTTTGACATCTTGATCATTCAGGAATGGATAGAACAAGCCCATCGCATTTGAACCACCACCAACACAAGCAACTAATGCGTCAGGAAGACGACCCGCTTGCTCAAGGATTTGGCGACGCGCTTCGCGTCCAATAATCGACTGGAAATCACGTACAAGTTGTGGATATGGGTGTGGCCCAGCAACTGTACCAATTACGTAATAAGTCGTATCGACATTGGTTACCCAATCACGCATCGCTTCATTCAATGCATCTTTTAAAGTTTTGGATCCGCTTTGCACTGGTACAACTTTTGCGCCAAGCAAACGCATACGATATACATTCATCGCTTGACGCTTTACGTCTTCAGCACCCATGTACACCACGCACTCCATACCTAAGCGAGCAGCGATTGTTGCGGTTGCTACACCATGTTGACCAGCACCTGTTTCAGCAATGATTCGTTTTTTGCCCGAAAGTTTTGCCAATAATGCCTGACCAATCGTATTATTTACTTTGTGAGAGCCAGTATGGTTTAGGTCTTCACGTTTTAAGTAAATTTGCGCACCGCCGAGGTGCTGAGACCATCGCTCAGCATGATAAAGAGGACTAGGACGACCAACATAGTACGCAAGATCACGATCAAACTCAGCCAAAAACGTTTCATCATTTTTCATACGATTATAAAGATTTTCTAAATCTTCAAGCGCAGCCATCAGCGTTTCTGACACAAAACGTCCACCATGAATACCGAAATGCCCTTGAGCATCTGGAAACTGGGTGTAGTCAATCACATTATTTTGCTGATCCACGTTGGACTCCTTGCATAAATTTTTCAATGAGTTGTTGGTCTTTTATACCTTTTGCGGACTCTACGCCTCCGCTCACATCTACAGCAAAAGCAGCCGTAGTGTGTATAGCTTCACTCACATTTTCAGGGGTTAGACCGCCTGCCAAAATCAGTGGGATATCAAGTTGAGGAAATTGATTCCAATCGAAACAATGCCCCGTCCCACCTTTTAACTGAGGATGCCATGCATCTAAGAGTACTGCACTGGCTCCCGCAGCTTCATAACGTTGAATTTCAGTCACAACATCTAAATCAGGCTTAACTTGGATCGCTTTGTACCAACGGCGCTTACATTGCGCAGCAATTTGTTGGCATTGCTCAGGGGTTTCATCGCCATGTAGTTGTAATACATCTAAAGGAACTGAATCAAGCACCGTTTGGATTTCTTGTGCACTTGCATTGACAAATAAACCCACCAATTGCACATAGGGAGGAACGAGATTCGCAAGTTCCTGTGCATTTTCAATAGTGACATGCCTTGGACTCGGAGGGAAAAAAACCAAACCAATTGCATCTGCGCCAGCACTTATTGCGGCTTGAATATCTTGTGCACGTGTGATGCCACAAATCTTGGCGCGAGTTCGGCTTTGAATTTGGCGCATAATAAGTCCAATTTTAGCATTAAAATTTGATTGCACCGCATTGTAATCCAATTTAACCAGCTTGGGGCAAAGTTCAGTCTGAAATGCGATTGTTTAAAAAACGTGAACACTTTATACTGCGCTCAATCTCGCAACAAGTCTAAAGCAAATTCTTTTGCTTATAGGGAAGTTGGTGCAAATCCAACACTGCCCTCGCAACGGTAACACCGAATTATTAATCTCAGCTCTAAGCCAAATCACTGCATCTGAATGATGTGGGAAGATGATTAATAGCATCACGATTGTGATGATATAGTGAAGTCCGGAGACCTGCTTGTTGTTTACTTCCACATTAACATTCACGATGGGTGAATGTATGGAGTGACATCATGTCTACACATTTAAAACCGGCACATTTGGCTGGGGCTATCGCTATTGCGATGGGGTTAAGTTCAACTGCTTTTGCTCAAACCGTATCAACCAATAAAACTGCATCACTCGATACGATCGTTGTCACAGCAACACGTACAGAACAAAAAATTAGTGATGTCCCTGCCCGTATCAACATCATAGAACCGAAGATTCTTGAGCAATCTCCAATTGCATCATTACCGCAATTGTTACAAACAGATGCCTCAATCAATATGGTCCAAAGCGGTGGTTACGGACAAGCAGCCTCAATCTTTTTACGAGGCACTAATTCAAATCACACACTATTATTAAGAGATGGTGTTCGCCTTAACTCAAATACATCTGGCGCCGCTTCTCTTCCATTTATTGATACCACTGACATCAAACAAATTGAAGTATTAAAAGGTCCAGCATCTGTTCTATACGGTGCGGATGCTATTGGCGGTGTAGTGCAACTCATCTCAAAAACACCTGAAAAAACTTCAGCTTTTGTAACAGGTGAGATCGGTGAAAATAATACTTATAAATCTGTAATTGGTGCAGACCTAGCAGAAAATGGTTTTTATGCACAACTGCGTGGTCAACGTTTAGAAACTGATGGTACGCCTGTCACTGATGCTAAAAACTCGAAGAAAGCGAGTTTTGATCAAAAAGGCTATAGTGCAAAAATTGGTGTAGAACAAGAAAACTATGCTGCTTCTGTTGATTATAGTGAAAATGAAGGCTACAGCGACTACGACAATTACGGCAATTTAGTTTCTCAAGACTTTAAAAATGAAGCGATTAACCTAAAAGCGCGTGCCAATATTCTAGAGAACTTAGCTGTACATGCACGACTATCACAGTATAAAGACGACCTGAATCAAAATAATTCTCCTGACTACGTATATAGCACGACTCAAGAGGCAGAACTCTATACCAAATGGCAATTCACACCTGCACAAAACATTTTATTGGGTTCAACCTTTAAAGACATTAAAGGTGATGTGTACTCTAAAAATCTTTGGGGTGGAGAAGACGTAAAATACAAAGAATCTATCGATACAGTTGGTTATTTTCTTCAGCATCAATATCAACAAGATGGCATAGAAACTCAAGTTGGTGTTCGTGTTGAGGATAACGATAAGTTTGGTACACATACTGTAGGTCAAGGTGCGATCAGATACCAAGTATTACCACTTACAAGCGTTTATGCGAATATTGGCTCTGCATTCCGCGCGCCAACTACAAATGATCTGTATGCGATGTCTTGGGGCGCCAATCCTGACCTAAAACCAGAAGAAAGTTTTTCTTATGAAATTGGTGTAGACCAAAAGCTAAACTATGGTATTGATTTGGGGTTATCGGTTTACCGTAACAAAGTGGATAATTTAATTAGCTTCCAAGCAGGCAAACTGATTAATGTTAACAAAGCAACGTTTACAGGTGGCGAAGCATCATTTAAGTGGCAACAAGATGAGTTGTTTTTAAATACAACATATGCCTATGTTCAAGCAAAAGATGATGAAACAAATAAAGAGTTAAATCGTCGTCCGAAACAAAGCTTAACTTTAACCACTGGTTGGGATGATGGAATCTACGGTATTTCAGCATCTATCGTTGCGAAATCTAAATCTAAAGATTTTGCCGACTGGCCTTCAACAACCCCAACCACAACACCAGGTTACGTAACTACTAATGTCAATGCATATTGGCAACCAACGCCAATGATCAGAATCTTCACTAATCTCGAAAACATCGGTGATGTGAACTACAAAACCGCTTATAACGGTGGTGGTGTTTACTACGTTAACGGTGGTCGTCTAGCTTCAGCAGGCGTTACGTTCCGTTATTAATCGCGCAATAATATCCTAAAAATATTTTATTAACTCCATTTTCGGGGTAATGTTTTGACCGACATTATCCCCTTTTTATTGGTAGGACAGTTTGATGGGACATCGTTTAAGTAAAATCTACACTCGCACTGGCGACTCAGGTACAACAGGGCTTGGAGATGGTTCACGTGTAGCTAAAGATGATTTGCGTATTACAGCCTTAGGTGATGTTGATGAACTGAATGCAACGATTGGTGTACTTCGTGCTCAGATCACAGCTAGCCAAATAGAAAGCAAAGCCCAATGGGACAAAAGCTTAAGTCTTATTCAACATTGGCTATTCGATTTAGGTGGTGAGGTTTGTATTCCAAACTATCATTTACTCCAACCGATTTGTATTGAATTCCTAGAAAAAGAAATTGATCAAATGAACGAATCGCTGCCGATGCTCAAAGAGTTTATTTTACCTTCAGGTAGTCTGGCATGTAGCTATGCACATCAGGCACGTGCTGTATGTCGTCGTGCTGAACGTGCGTTAATGTCGGTACACAGTCGTGATCAAAATATTCAAGCAACGGCTTTACAGCTATTGAATCGTCTATCAGACTGGTTATTTGTTGCTTCCCGTGCTCTGCAACGTGCAGAAGGCGGTAGCGAAGTACTCTGGCAAAAGAACATTAATGACAGCATTGAACAAGCATAATTATTTCTAAGGTGAGTCGAAATGCGAATCATTGGTCATCGTGGTGCACGAGGCGAAGCCCCTGAAAATACACTAGGTGGATTTCGCTATCTACATGGACTGGGGATACGTGCAGTCGAGTTTGACGTACGTCAACTCAAAGATGGGCAACTGGTAGTTATTCATGATGATGATTTTGTGCGTACCACAGGTCGAGCACAACATGTTGAAAGCTGCGATTTATCTGAAGCTCAACAATTTGATCATCGCCATCAATGGCAGCATTGGACATTTGAAGAATACACCCCAAGTTTGCCGCATGTATTAGAATGCCTAACAGATTTTGACCACATCGAAGTGGAAATCAAAGCAGTCGCAGATGAAGCTGCTGCCGAACGCCTGATCGAGCAATTACATCAAGATTTAAAAGGTTTTGAGACTTCAGCAACGATCACAAGTTTTGATGTCAAAATTTTAGCTGCCTTACAACACATTCGTAGTCACTATAAACGAGGTTTGTTGGTTGAAATCCCAATTGGTGAATATGCCATTGAACTTGCTCAACAATATGAATGTCAGCAAATAGGTTGGAAAGACCAGCTTGCCACTGATGAGATCATCCAGCTCACCCAACATGCGAATTTAAAAACCAGTGTTTGGACTGTAAATGACATTGATCGAGCAAAACATCTTCAACAACTCGGTATAGAGGGGTTGATTACAGATGTCCCTAAACTCATGCTGCAACACCTCAAGCTGTAAAAAAAGACGACTTATGTCGTCTTTATCTTAGCCGTTGGGCTTGAATTAGGCGCTGGCCTTTTTCATCTAACAAATATAAATTCGTCCCATCAAACTGAAACTTTTTCACACGCTGCATGGAGTCCATTAAATCAGCTTCTTGGGCCAAAGCCTTGTCACAACTATTGTGTCCAGCCATCACATCAAAATCTAATCTGCGTTGCGCAAAGTTATACGTATAACGACCATATAGGTTATTACACCCTGTATGACCAGAGACCAGATTTGTTGCAGAATTAAGAGCGAAATTTGGATATTGATTAAAGAATAATGCCCTTTTGTTATGAATGTGAGTAATTTGCCATGTTACATCTTGCACACCATCTGTACTCTTACGAACTTGTAGCGTTGGAAGTTGATTCACACGTTTTGGCTGCAAGGTTTTAGACTGGGTCGTTTGTGGTTGGCTTTGACAAGCCGAAATCACAAGAGCTGTCGATATGATTAAACTTTTGTTAAAAAATGCCTTCAAATAAGAAATGATATTTTTCACGGTAATTTGCTCAGACATTGATTTAGTTCACCTTTTAATTCATTGACCATATTAACAAATGAATTCTGTTACTGTTCTTTCGATACAACTGTACAATAATACTAGTGCTTATGAATCTGGGCATGCTAATATCAGTGATAAAATAGCAATATATCGTCATGATTGGTTTTGCTATCTCGTTTAGTTTTATTATCTTGTGCAAACAAGATTATTAGGAGCGCTGACGGATATGAATTCCGCCCCACTCAAGAAAGCACCGATTAATTGGATTGCAATTTTTGCATTGGTATTTTTACCAATCGTTGCGCTAATTACGGTTCCAATCTATAGCTACCATCATGACTTCAGTATGGGCGCATGGATTAGCATGTTCTTTTTACTGGCTGTAAGCAGTTTAGGTATTACCGCTGGCTACCACCGTTTATGGGCACACCGTGCTTATGAAGCAGCTTTACCTCTTAAAATCTTACTTATGATTGCTGGTACTTTTGCGGTTCAAAACAGTATTTTGTTTTGGGCTTCAGGTCATCGTACTCATCACCGCCATGTTGATGATGTCGATCAAGATCCTTATTCGATCAATAACGGTTTTTGGTATGCACACATGGGTTGGATGTTGCGTAACTACCCTGCGGCTGAACCAAACTATAAAAATGCACCTGACTTGTTAAATGACAAGCTCGTCATGTTCCAACATAAATATTATGTTCCATTAGTGATCGCAGTGCATGCAGGTCTTCTATTACCAATCGGTTGGCTTGTAGGCGATGTTTGGGGCGTATTATTACTTGGTGGTTTAATTCGTTTATTCATTAGCCATCACGTTACCTTCTTCATCAACTCTCTTTGTCACATGTGGGGCAAACGTCCATATACTGACGAAAACACAGCACGTGACAATTTCATTTTAGCGATTCTCACTTGGGGTGAGGGTTACCATAATTATCACCATATTTTCCAATACGATTACCGTAACGGCGTGAAATGGTGGCAATATGATCCAACTAAATGGTTAATTTGGACAAGCTCTAAACTTGGTTTAGCCAAAAACTTACGCCGCATTCCTAGCTTCAATATCCAAAAAGCCGAACTTGCGATGAAGTTTAAATATGCTGAACAAGACCTTGCGATTTATGGTCACGATGTCAATACAGATATTGCTCAGATGAAACAACGTATTGCTCAAGAATATGAAGCATTTACCAATACCTTAAATGATTGGGCTAAATTGAAAGAGCAAGAACTTCAAACTAAAAAAGCGGCTATGGCTGAAAAGATTCATCAAATGGATCATAAACTTAAAGTTGATTTCCAACTGCTAGAGCATCGTCTTGCTCATCACCGTGAATGCTTAGAAACTTTAGTTCGAAATATCAAAAAAGCACCTGTTTCAGAGTAATCAATTTACTCAATCAAAATGGTCTCTCAATGAGGCCATTTTTTATGCCTATAAGCATTCGCCTATTCAAACCTATATTTGATATAGTGATTACTCAGCCCATCTCTTGACCTTATTTTTATGCAATTTAATCCCCGTTACAATTCACTGAATCCTAAGCTCTATCACCAACAACAACCAAGCCCTTTACGTGGTGCAAAAGCAGGTCACTTTAATGAGGCTCTGGCAGATGAATTACTTTGGAATGCAGATGATAAATCTAACTGGGTTAAAATTTGCAGCGGTCAAAAAACCTTCAGCGACTTTCCACCTTTAGCCATGGTTTATGCGGGTCACCAGTTTGGTCAATGGGCAGGACAATTGGGTGATGGTCGAGGATTATTGATTGGACAAATACTCAATAAGCATGGCGAAACTATCGATTTACACTTAAAAGGTGCTGGGTCTACTCCCTACTCGCGTATGGGTGATGGTCGTGCTGTTCTTCGCTCGGTAATTCGAGAGTATCTTGCGGGTCATGCACTCAATGCACTTGGTGTAGCTTCAAGTCATGCGGTAGGTTTCACTACCTCTACGCAAGGCGTACAACGTGAAACTTTAGAGCTTGGTGCGATGTTATTACGCACTTCGGATTGTCATATTCGTCTCGGTCATTTTGAATGGATCAATCAATACGCACCTGAATTATTAACCGAGTTCACTGAAAAATGTATCGAATGGCATTATCCAAAATGCCTACAATCAGAGAATCCAATACTCGCATTTGCTCAAAGTGTGATTGAGCGTACTGCAATCATGATCGCGAAATGGCAATTGGTGGGCTTTGCTCATGGTGTGATGAATACTGATAATCTCAATATCACAGGTTCAACTTTAGATTTCGGTCCATATGGGTTTATGGAACGTTTCCGTCCGAATTGGATCAATAACCACTCAGATTATCAGGGGCGTTATACCTATCAGAATCAACCAAGCATTGGACACTGGAATCTGTGGACGTGGTTAAATAATCTCATTCTGCTAGCCAAACCTGAACAAAAAGAACAGTTCAAACTGGATTTGGCAAAATGTTTAGAACAGTTTGAGCCCGTTTTTTTAGAGCATTATGGTCAAGGCTTGTGCCAAAAAATGGGACTGCCACATTTCCATAAAGACAGCTTGGATTGCAGTTTTGCATTCTTACGAATATTACAATCCGAACAACTGGACTATACGCAAAGTTTTATTCGCCTTCAGGATAAGCAATATAAAGCACTTCGTGATGATTGTTTAGATATCCGTCAGTTTGATAGCTTTCTCCAACAGTATCAAACAATTCGAGAACATCAGGATACGGATGAATTAGATGCTGTAATGAAACAAGTGAATCCTCAATACATTTTGCGTAATCACATGGCTCAAAAAGCCATTGAACAAGCGGAACGTGGAGACTTTAGTGAAGTTGATCGTTTATTCAAGTTGCTAAATCAACCCTACACACGACAATCAAACTTAGAAACCGAACAAGATACTGTCCCACTTCCGAGTGATGTACCTGAAATATCAGTAAGTTGTTCATCATAGAAGATATTCTATGAAATTAGGGCTGGCTATTGGATTTGCCTTACTAGTTATTTTGTTAGGATTAGCTTTTTATAAATATGAAAAGTTTATTCCTAACTTAGCTCCTATTCACCCAGCTCTTTCAGCTCAAGAAATAGAAGAGATTAATAAAACAAAGCCTGTAACCACAATAGAAGTTTTTAAACAACAACGGCAACTGAAACTCAAACACCATGATCAAATCATTCGAAGTTATCCGTTTCGCTTAGGCTTCAATCCGATGGGGCATAAACAATTTGAAGGTGATGGTAAAACACCAGAAGGCACTTATACAATTGACTGGCGCAATCCTCAAAGTGCTTATTATAAATCTTTGCATATCTCCTATCCAAATCCGAATGATCTCGCTTATGCAAAGCAACGGCAAAAGTCAGCGGGTGGTGATGTGATGATTCATGGCACAGTACCTACTCCTGCAACAGCATTCCCTGCGAGTTCCACTTATATGCCTCGTAAAGACTGGACTTTAGGATGTATTGCCGTGACAAATGCTGATATGGATGAAATTTGGCAACTTGTTAAAAATGGCACGCAAATAATTATTCATCCATAATTGAATCAAGCCCATTAAAGCTGTGTTAGAGATAAATATTGTGATTAAACTGGACAAGGCTTAGTCACAGCATAAGTTCATCATCTAGATTTATATCCCCTAGCACTTAAAAAATCAGCATAAGCTTTTGTAAATTAATAAAATACGCTTAATACTAGACCGTTCATTGATTCTCTAAGTACTTTACCAGTAGATTATTTCTGCAAAATCATTATCAAACTATCCACATTTTCTGTGGATAATACTGTGGTTATCCACAGGATAAAATTAAAGCCTCATTTTTCTTATTAGATTTATCTCTTTGTGAAAGAATTCTACACATCCAAACGCCCTAACAAAGTTATGTAAACAATAAGCTCACAATGAAATTCGTTGTTAGTCTTTTAAGTCTTAGGCCTAAGATAGTAAAATTTGTATAAAATTCAAACAACACAATATAATCTCTTCCCAAGATTTGGTGGTTTTAAATTTTGGATCAGCACTCAGCTTTTGTGACTAGAATTCATGGTGAATTTAGCATATACATTCAGATTGAAATGAAACATAGCGAATTGGGTTTAAAACAATAAACTACACATGATTAGGATTAGTTTTCAGATGCCTTTCAACACACTTACCAAAATACTATTTGCTTTTGCACTTTCAAGTTCGTGTCTGCTGCATGCCGCCCCTTCATTTGACGAAGATACACAAATCATTTCAAGATCACCTCTTGGCGTTTGGATGCTAAAACAAGACTTAAACCAGCCTAAACTCAACTGTGCTATTCGATTTATTTCTACTAAAGATACTGAAAACAGTTTTTCTATTTTTGGTGCTACAAAAAAAACTTCACATGCAACGATCCTATTTCAAGGTAAAAGCATTCCTACCACGCATACAGCAGAAGAGATGCAAATCGAACTCCGACAGCAAGATTTAGCTGCGACACCCCTAAAAGCTCAACTTTTGCCAAGTTCAAATACAGGTATGCTTGCAGTTAACACAGGAGATATTCAGCAAACGCTTAAATCTATGCGTGATCAAGAAAAAAACCTACAATTAAAATTGAACAATGCCACGATTTACACACTTGACTATGATGGTTTAGCTCAAGCACGAACAGCGATGCAGGATTGTCTCTCGGGTAAAGCGGTCAAAATAAAATCACTGAAACAAGCAACAGCTGAAATTCGCCCTGTTGGTAATTCAACGATCACAGGACAAGCATTTTACAAAGGTGCAATTCTTGCAAAAAAACAATATCCACCCAAAGGAACACAAGCCGTTGGTTTAATCTGGATGACAGATGAATTTAAAGCATGGTATGAAAAAGTTAAACGTGATCAAAAGCTACCAACTCATATTCCAGAATCTATTCTCAAACATTTCATGTCTACGCGTATCTTAGATGATCAAGGACGTTTTAAATTTACCAACTTACCTGCTGGTGAATACATTCTCATTGCAAATTTTTCTTATGAAAAAAATGTTAGCCATACTGAAGTCGTTGGACGAACTGATGTTTATGTGGGGAATCAATATGTCGGCTCAAACGACCAAATTGCTCGTTGGAATTATATTGTGAAAGAAGGGACTTCTTTTGAGAAACCTGTGACCATCCCCAAAGATGGTGATACGATTAATGTAAGTTTAGATAAGTCACAAATCATGTGTTTTTTGGTGTGTTTCTAAAAAAGAAAAGCTAGCCTTATGATCTACATAAGGCTAGCTTAAAATTATTCAGGATATTCAAAACGATAACCTACGCCATAAACCGCCTGAATCCATTCATGACGATTACCTGTTTCGGCAGCTTCGGTAATTTTACGACGAAGATTTTTAATATGACTGTCAATTACACGATCTGCCACATCAAAACTGTCAGGGTTAATATGATCTAATAATTGCGCCCGTGAATAGACTTGTCCTAAATGCTCTAAAAACAATTCTAATAAACGGAACTCTGTTGGCGTTAGCGTCAGCGCTTTTTGTTGATACCAAATGCGTTGTTGCGCTTTATCCATACGGAACAAAGACTGATCTTCAGGCTCAGCTTTACGCTCTAAACGACGTAACACGGCTTGGACACGCGCTACCAATTCTTTTGGGCTAAAGGGTTTACACACATAGTCGTCTGCCCCCATGTTCAAGCCAAGCACACGGTGGATTTCTTCCGTACGTGCAGTGACCATAATAATCGGCAAATCCGACTGTTCACGGACTTTACGGCAAATGGTCAAGCCATCCATACGAGGCACCATTAAGTCTAAAATCATCAGGCTTGGTTTACGCTGCGTAAAGCTATCGTAAGCTTCCTGACCATCATGAAACATACTGACTTCAAAGCCCGCTGCTTCAAGATAATCGCGGACCAATTGTGCAAGTTCTACTTCATCTTCAACCAGCATAATATGTTTCATACATACTTCCTTTTGTGTTTCATTTTTTTGGGAACGTTAACTTGCAACGTAAACCACCCAAAGGCGAATGATCAAAACTCAATTCGCCGCCCAAAGCTTGCGCCAGTTTAGCCGATAAAGCCAAACCTAAACCTGTACCACCGGTGCTCCGCGTACGCGAGTCGTCGACTCGATAGAAACGCTCACCGAGTCTTGTTAGTTGCTCATCAGTTAAACCATATGGACTGTCATCGACATAGACTGTCCAATCTGTTGCAGACTGTTCCGTATGAACTCGAACCTGACCACCTGCTTCGGTATAACGAATGCTATTACCCAACAAATTGACCATGATTTGCTTAAAGCGGTCAATATCAAGTTGTAACTCAGCGCCCTCACCTTCGACACTAATGCTTAAATGGGCCTGTTCAAATTTAGGCTTAAAGTTTTCCACTTCTTGCTCAATCACCGCCCACGGGTTCACGGTTGCAAAGTAACAGTTTAATTGCTGTGCTTCCGCTTGTGCCAAATCAGCCAAGTCATGTGTGAGTTTTTTCAAGCTGGTGACTTGGCGTAACATCGATTCAAAATGCTCAGGCGTTGGTTTTCGAATTCCGTCTTGCATCGCTTCGATCTGCGCTTGTAACACTGCCAGCGGTGTTTTCAACTCGTGCGAAGTATCTGACACCCACTGACGACGTGAAATTTCATGCTGATCTAAAATCACCGCCAGTTGGTTCAGTTCATTGGATAAATCACCCAGCTCATCGTTTCGATTCACTTTAACTTGATGCTGAAAA